>ERZ839947.163-NODE-163-length-97237-cov-33.835679_pt1 | contig 97237 bp, 96 predicted proteins | sample MGYA00519908_ERZ839947 | MGnify/ENA primary metagenome ERZ839947 (study PRJEB31850, sample SAMEA3708857) | human gut metagenome | biome: human gut; feature: human-associated habitat; material: faeces | place: China | collected 2014 ... | reverse complement strand
ACGCCATAGTCCCGCAGGTGGCATTGCGGATTTTTGAAACGATAAACGAATACGAGAAGATATGAAAAACACAGTTGCACTTCAAGGGATTAGATTCTGGAAAGTGGAAGATGGATATATGCTTACTACAAAAGTTGCCTGCGTCACAGCGTTTCGGAATTATATCGGAGTTCCGGCCTTATCCGGATTCTCCGACCTTGATACAACGCCTAATCCAACGGGTTATATTCCGATGCTTGCAACCGGGGTTAAAGATGAAAACGGACAGATGGTTTTTGAAAGGGATGTTGTAGTATTCGATGCAGAGAAATACACCAATGGAGAAGTTAGGGGATTATTATTATGCGATGTAAAATACGATCCTGAATTTGGCGGGTTCTGTTTATATCCAATCGAAGGAGAGGGGGACATGTTTCCCATGTGGAAAATAAGTGAATCCATACGCATTGTCGGTAATAAGTATGAGGGATATGATAGCTGTAACACTTGGAATTAGATGGATTGAATTATTTGGTGAAAACAAAAGCAAGATGCCCGATAAAATGCGCCGTTCACGATGGGAAAAATGGAAACAGTTATGCCGTGATAACGGAGGGTTTGAGATCGTTGAATATTGGAGTACTCCCGATTCTGTTTGCTTAAATTGTAAACATTGCGACGGTGACTGGTGTAGATTTCAGTCGCTTCCCTGCTCCGTGAACCCTATAACTACATTCTCAAGTAATGAAATCGGGATGGCTTGTATGGGGATAGGCTTTCATAATAAACAACAAGAACTATTCTAACTATGATACGAGTTTTTGTTACGAAGTAGAACATTGCAAAACTTTCAAACATTTTGAAACATTTTGAAACATTTTGAAATATGAGAGAAATTAAATTCCGGGGCAAGCGCCTCGACAACGGAGAGTGGTTGTATGGCAGCCTTGTCATTTTGAATGGGCGCTATTTTATATTCGATGATGCAAACAGACACGAGGTCGATCCCACTACCGTCGGCGAGTTTACGGGGCTGAAAGACAAGAACGGTAAGGAGATTTACGAGGGGGATGTGATACGCTCTCCATTGTCCGAGGATAAAACTCGCCCTCATAGAATCTTTTACCATACCGGCAACGCAGCTTTTATGGGAGCCTTGGTCGATAGAAAGGAATTATGTTATTTAAGATTGGATCAGGATTGGATTTATAAGTTTGGAAAAGAAGTCATTAGCAACATCCACGACAATCCCGAATTTCTGAAAGGAGGCGAGCAATGAATAGGACTATGAAACAATGGCTTTTGCCCCTTATCTGCCGCTGGTTCGGGCATAAGGATTTCGAGGAGGTATATTGCGTCAAATCGCCCCGAAATTGGTTCTGCCGCCAAAACAAACCCAACCGATACGACGTGGTGCATGATATTGTTTGCTCCCGATGCCGGCGGGTACATCGAACTATCCTCAAATCCCGAATTAGCCGCGCACAACTCCTGCATGACGGTTGGTTTATAATCGACGAATAGCCATGAAAAGCAAAAAAGCAAAGGAATTTATCGACGGATGCTTGAATCATCTTGTAATAGAGATGAGCGACCACGCCAAATGGCAGCTACGAGCAGCAATGAGCCATACAGCCGAACTCGCCGAGCAGGAGGCCGAGGAAAGGATGCGGGATAAAGCGATCGAAGCATTTTGCAAGGATTGCCCAATTTACTCAATACAAACAAGTAATGGGGGAAATTGCCCCGATTGCAGTGCATTAAACGCATTCAAACAAAGACTGAACGAGGAATGAAATTCACAACCCATTGCTTTGTCCGCGTCGAGGATGCGGAGAAGCGAAAAGATGTGATCGAGTGGTGTATGCATATTGGCTATGAATATATTTATCCCCCAAAAGAAGAGAGATTAGGCGATAAGGTAATATGTGACACTTATTGTGTCGGCGTGGCTCATGACGCACAAACATTCACCGCCTTGAATTGCATAGACTGCGGCACCAACATCGAGCTGTTCAGGGCGCTGGCGGCGATGAACAACGAGAACGATCAGGAGCAATGGTACTCATATACGGAATATCCGACTAATGAGAGTAAAAATGGGGTTAGACGGCTTATTTTTAACGAACATACGCGATTCGATTCTTTTGTAGATGTACCATCAGGTTATTACCGCAAGGCTACAGTCGAGGAGATCGTCGAATATTTCAAAAACAATGAGAAATGAAAACAATTGAGGAAAGAATACAAGAATATGTGGCCAATGCCTGGGTCGAACTTGATCAATTCAATGAAGACCATGTAACTTTTGAAAATATCGTTACATCCGCCTGTGTTGTTGGCGCTAATTTCGAATATGAGGAATTGACCCGCTGGCGTGATCCGAAAGAGGAGCTGCCGCAAAATGGACAACTCGTGTTGTGTAAAACCTCTGATAAGAAACTTCCATTTGTCACTGTTAAATATGACCGTTCTGAATGGTGGATATATATGTATCCCGGATGGGCTGGTATTGGTCATAAGATTATCGGCTGGCGGCCGATTCACGAAAATGAGTAAGATGCTCTGTGCATTTTGACTAACCAAGTAACTAACCAAGAATATCTATGAACACGAAACTCAAATCAGACTACGAAAAAGCCTGCAACGCCTATTTGCAGGCTTTTTGCGAGAAACACGGCTATGATTATGAGGATGCTACGCGGAGCTGGGTCGGCGGCGATGTCGGCGGGATCACCGAATGCGCGGACTATATAGTTGGGATGGATGACATCATCACCGACATAGACCGGGACGCTCCGGAAGATGAGTTTGTAAAGTATTACGATTACTGTCTGCGGGTGGGGAGTATCGCCTGCGGCAAAATTAGTACGCCCAATTACAGCAGCTGGCTCTCGGGGTGTCCACGCATGAGTGAAGAACAGATCACCCGGCTGGAGGAGTTGCAGAGGGACATACGCAAGGCGGAAAGAGAGCTGGAAAATGAAATCGAACGGACAGGCAACCTGTTTTGAATTACTACGGATAAACCTATCTTTGTTTCATAATAACCATCAATGTATGAGTGAAATTATCAATATTGTCCTGCGATTAGACAAAATTCCACGCGATAGAATCAGGGAAGTCGCGCGTCAGGACGGCAAGGTGGGAATGGTTGTTAATTTGTCGGTCATTGCCGTCAAAGGAGGCGTAGATCAGTATGGGAACAGCCATTTTGTCGTTGTTCGTAAAACTAAAGAAGAGTTCGACGCAAAAGCGCCCACCATCTTCTGCGGCAGTGGGCGGAAGGCCAAACTGAAATCAGAATCCCCGTCCACCGGACACGTCAGCACAATAAATGAAGATGATTATCCGTATTAAATATAACGAAATATGACCGAGGAATTACAAAAATTGCTCTGCACGCTCGAAATTGTCAAAACCAACGTCAAAGGGCGCCACTGGACACTGAAAGGAGAGAAATTCCGCTCGTGGCATTTGCAGTTCGATCAAATATACGATGTTTTGATAGAGGCGAGCGATACGGTCGGGGAATTGATCGTACAGGCCGGAGATGTCCCCTTTCATGCGCCCTCACAGTTTCTGCGGCATTCGATGTGCGAGGAGCAGTTAAGCGTCGTGGACTGGCGGAATATGGTAGCGGACACGGACCGTGAACTGGGTGAGATCATCCGATTCATTAACGACACTGTGCGGGCCGGTATTTACGATCCTTCCGTAGAAAACGATTTAACGGCAATTTCTTCGAAACTGAAACACGAGCGGATGTTCTGCTCGCAAACATTGGAATAGACTATGAAACGACTTGCTTTTTCCCTTTTTGCCGTATTTGCGGCCACAGCGCTTTGCTGCGCTCAAAATCCGAATGGAACGCGCGTTGTCAAGGATGCTTCCGGACGCTTGAAGTACACCGTTCAAAAAACGGGAGATCGGGAAATAATCAAGGATTCGAAGGGGAAGGTCGTAGGATCGACACGCGAAACGAAAGACCGCAAATATTACTACAATTCAAATGGCTCGTCGGCAGGTACTGAAATCAAACGGGAACCGACAAGCAGACAACGGGAAAGACATCATACAACAAATTCTAAATCGAACAACCGGAAGTGAGTGGCTCCGGGAGTATCGCTTCCATCCCAAAAGGTTGTGGCGATTCGACTATGCGTGTCCGCAGTATAAAGTTGCGGTGGAGATTGAAGGTAATATTTTCGCTTTCGGACGCCATAACAGACCTCTGGGAATGGTCAAAGACATGGAGAAATATAATTCGGCAACATCGTTGGGCTGGAGTGTCCTGCGGTTCACACCTCCGGCAACCCGGGAAGAGTTATCGCGCTTCGGAACCGCAGGCTGTATGGATTTAATCGCGGAGGTGCTGAAACAAAAAGAGGGGAGTTAAACCCCTCTTTTTTCATACCCCAATAATCGTATCGTGCATTGATATACCGACAGATTTTATATCGGTAGAACCAGAGAATGATGCAAAAACGCCGCCATCATAGTTTATCTGTAAGTAAAAAAACTTTCCACTGTCCGTTTGAAACATTGACGATCGGTAAATATTATTCGGATAGTTTCTTTTAATCATTGCAATAAACTCCGTCGATCCCGCACCTGTTATGCTACCAAGAGGTTTAGAAAATGAAACGAGACCCCTTGGCACTTCAGTCGTGGTGTCGTAATATTGTATATGCCAAATATTACTATGTATTTCTTTGTACACAGTCAAATTACCGTCAAGAAATGAGTAGTCAATAAATTCCGGCTTTTGGTTCTGTATAAGGGTTACAACATCATTTCCGAGTTTGGTTTTTGTAACAGCGTTTGTAGCTATCTTGTTACTGGTCACTGCACCGTCAATAATTTGATACGTTCCGATACTATTATCCGCCATATTTTTGAGTTGAATAGTACCGGAAGCAATATTCGCAGCTCTTATAATCTCATACCCAAGCATTGGGTTTGTTATAAATTTACTCGGTATAGTGATACCTATGGACGTCGGAGTGAAAGTTTTCCAGATGGCGATATTGGCAGCGGTAAAGGCTCCTACGGTGTTACCGGACGTTCCCCCACTGGCAGATACGGAAAGTTCGCAAGAAGTATAGGCATAAAAATCTGTCCCTTCTTTCGTGGTTCGAAGCGTTGTATTTGTCTTTGTTGCGATGAGATAGCCTCCCAGTGTCAAATTTTTATCAGAGCGGAAGCCGTATATGTCGCCCTTATAATAGATATATCCGGGCGTTACCTGATTGTTACCAACCGTATCGAATCCAGACAGAATGGCGATGTCTTTTACAATGCTGCTTGTGGAAGTATTATACGAATTATGCCGGGTAGTAACCTTCGCCAATGTCTGAATCAAAGATGCAAACTTTGTAAGGTCAGAAATATACACGGGATTACCCCCAGAAGGTGCAGATGTCAAATATTCAAAAACAGCCATATTATATTGTTTTTAGTTTCACTTCGATACCATATAGTAACATCGCGTTCAAATCGGCTATGAAATCATCATAATCATTGCTGTCCGCCAGTTCTTTGGGAATAATAACAGTCGTGGAGTTACCGGACAAAGACCCCTCCGTATAAAAATAAGTCGGGGTATTGGCGCCCCCGGAAGAATACATATATACAGGAACAGCCTCCTCCTCTCCGGCAGTATAAAAATAGATCATATTCGCACTATTAACATGGATGCTTATTCGTCCGTATTGCCCGTAATATTTATTCAGTATAGCCAAAACTTGTGCCTGTCCATATTGACAAGCTGCTATCGCGTATGATTTGCGGCGGCTTCTGTCCCAGCTTTCCAAAGCAGGTGATAGAGGGAATAATAAACTTAACACGAAGCGGTACAAGGTATTCAGACGTGGCGGTTGATAAACTTTACTTCCGTCCGTAAGGCTAATCTCGTAGAGATACATGGAAACACCTTTGCCGACATACATGTATATCTTCTGCACCACACGCGAAGCATCGATGGTGTGGACCACTTCATATACTCCTTCCGTTCCCGCCGGAGGAGCGGAAAGAGTTTCTTTGGTGCCGTCTTCATACCTGACTCTGAACGTCATTTCGGCACCCTGCTTGATTCGGGCTTTGAAGACGTACGGAGTATTCGGCTTGTATTTTATATGCCCGCCGAAACAGTCGGGGACCGTCGAAACCTGGGAGGCGTTAGTTGCGGCAAGCCCGGCTTGTAAAAGTTTGCCCCAATTGACATACAAATATGTTCCGTCCGCGTCCACCCCCGAAGTTACGACATCCGTAACGCCCTCTTTCGCGCTATTCCACTCCCAGATATATTCTCGGGAAACCAGATTGACAGTTTCCATACCTCCGGAAGTAAGGGCATAATTAGGCCGTAAAAGTTGATATGCAAGCTTCGGTATGTCTATGGCTCGTAACATCACACTGCAGATATATAGATGTCGTTTTTTCCCGTTGGCTCTACCGGATTAACACTTTGCATCTCCACCAATTCACGGGCAAAGTTGAAATATCCTGCTGGAATGGTTATTTGACCATTGACAGGAGTAATCGGATCTTCCTCACTTGAATCCATAACGGATATATTATTGAAATAGGCATCACGAACACCCGGAGCGCTTTTTATTGCAGATTCTATATCGTTTACATACAGTGGATCGTCACCACGTAAATCTGCTTGAAAAGACAAAAAAACGTCTTTGATCTGTTGGGTGATAACCGATAAAGAATATTCTTTGGAATAACGGATGTAGAGGGAAGTGCAGTTCAGAACTGCTGGTTCTGCACTGGTAATCTGCATCTGAAACCCCAATGGGAGAAAGCTGTTCATATAATCCGAAAAAGACTGTAACTCGCCTGCAAGCAACGGCGTAATATAACCGTCATTGTCGATCTTCGCTACCTTCATGACAATCAGGCCATTGTCCGTGGACGAGATGGCCAACTGTTTGATGATCTGCTGATCCGGATTTATTGTCGCATATCCATATCGATATGTTTGGGAATCGACGATGGTCAGGGACGCCCCATATTGGAAGGCAAGAGCCGTATCGATATAATATTGACGTCCCATTACCTTTAAGGAACGGGCAGACGATTCGACCGTTTGTTCTGAATTGCTGATCTCCAACTTGACAATATTTAAGACCGACGCAACCGTTGATATAATTCGATTCACAATGGACGAGGAACTCGTATTATTTAGGATCGGCACCAGTATTTTAATATTCGTGCGTATATCGTCGTAAAAACTCATCAGTCACTAACAGTTAATATTTGATTATCTTGTGTTTGGAAATAGCTCCCTTCCGCCCTAATAAAATTAGGGGCCAAAGCCGAGGATATTTCGTCAAATAACGCATTGAGATCAGCATCAGGAATCGAAACACTGTTTAGCGGGTGTTCCTCCATTACCTCCGTTGCGGCATTGTTACGAACGATGTCCGATACGGTCAGCCGCTGCCCGGCATACAGCGTAGGTGTATAGCTGTCCAGATCGTTAAGGTCCAGATTCTCATCCAACGCATACAGGGAGCCGTTCGCATTGATACATACGTCGTAAATCGTTTCTCCGCCTTTAACCACGTAATCCATTCCTATTCTCCTGCATATTTGGCCCCTATTTGGAAATCGTACAGCCCGTCGCTATTTCGGGAATACAGGATGGAAATCTGGGATGCGCCATCTTCCCTGATCTGCGATTTGGCCCGGGTGACGATGCGCTGTACCTCCCCGTCGGTGATATTATAAGCCCTTTCTTCCATCGCTGTTCCGTATTGGGGCTGGAATATATTCACGCAGGATTTGATGAAAAGCAGTTGGGCGTTTTGCTGGCTGCATGTCGAAGCGACCGCAAAATCCCCTCCGTCGTCACCCTGTACTACGGCAACGTCATTCCTGACAAAATCCCATCGAATATCCTGCATACGCTACAAATATAGGTTTACCTTACGAAGCCGATACATAAGTCTGCCCCGCCTGCGATATTTTAACTATCACCGTCCCGGAAGCCGGATTCCCGCCGGAAGTTCCGGAAACGGTGATTTGAACCTTGTCCCCCTCCAGCACCGCAGGCTGCCCGTCGATCCTCACTTCCTGCGCCGAACCTGTTATCTCTCCTGTTCCCGTGCCGTTCCCATCCGTTACGGCTGTAGCTTTCGTAACGTTGATTGTCAGCGATCCCCGGTAACAGGCTTTGCCGGCTGCCTTCGTCGTCGTGCTCGGCGATGTGGTGATCTGCGCCGTCGCCGCCGGGGTACACTCCAGCGTACACCCTTGAACAGCAATATACTTTCCCATCAGGTTATCGTTAAATGGCCGTTGTTTATATTCACTTCAGAGCCAGATATAATCACACTATTCGATCCTTGTTGCAGAGTTAGCTGGCTATCTGCCACTCCGATTCGTGACTGTAATTGACCGTTACGATATAGGGCTAAATTAGCAGCAGTCTTATTAATATTGAATCTGGTATAATTGTTCTCATCCGTCCCCCGAAATACGGAAACATATGTGTCATTTACCTTTATGTAATCGACCGCCGGATCACTCTCAAAGTCAAATTGCAAGCGTAGTTCTTCTACCTCCGTCATCGCCACGACAAATGACAGTTCCGGCCGGTCTTCGACAAAACCCACGATAACGACCGATCCGACTTTGGGGTATAATAGAGCGTTAGCATTACCGCCCTGTATGGGCGCGAGGCTTATGTCCGGTAAAGTAACCTCGCTGTCGATGCTAACGCTCATAGTGTTCGTTTCCGTGTCCACTTCTTTGACCGTGCCATACACAAAAGCCACAGTCTTACTTCTGCCTATCAGATTACGCAGATCGCGCCCCAATGAAGCCATCATCTTGTTGAATTTCTCCTGTCCCATATCACTATTGTCCCGTAAATACGAGGGTTTTATCAGTTACCGTTAGCACCTGGTGAAATCCCTCTTCATCGCACCGGTAAGAGTGCCCTATTACATAATATCCCCCCGACAGATCATCGAAAAGGGTATCTTTATATTGTACATAATCGAAAAGCCGAACCGTCGGATATAACATCGTCGTAATGGTACCCTTGTTGCTGTTGGTACGCAGGCCCGACAATGCGGCATCTCCTACTTGCTTGGCGATCTCCCCGTCCCGGCATTTGATATACGGCAACGACACCACCTCTCCGTTATCCGCTCCCGTTTCGTATTCGTAGAGCTTCCCGCCGCTGATGTATTTAACCACCACGCGATACTTGTCGAAAAAGCCGTTATTGATACTGATGTCCCGATCTATGACATTGACCGAAGTATCGAGCTGCACCGTTTCTTTGGCGTTCTCCGTAATACCTACACCGCAGTACAGCCTGCCGTCGGTATCTATACGAGAGTAGAGATTATACATCCCCATAACTCGCTCCAGTGCGAAAAACGGCGATATGCCTTTCCAAGTAGAAAGAACGAAGCTGCCTTCCATAGACTTGTCATCGACGGTAAGCCGGTTCCAGTCATCCGCCAGCTTCATGCTGTCCCGGTACTCCTGAAATTTGGGGTTGGCGACCTCGATGATCTCTTGCATCATCGTCTTCACGGCGGTTTCCTGCGTCCAGCTTTTGGCAATCGTGCCGAAACGCAGGACAAAAGCGCCGTCTTCGCACTGTATCTGCGTCGGAAAACCGCATACTACATTTTTCACGAAGCCGTCGAAAGCGACGATCTCCGGCATTTCGTAGCCGTTGAATCCACAGATGTAACGCAGTTTTACAACTACGTGCGCTCCCATTATAATTTGGGCATCCTGTTGGTCTATACGGATGTATGATTTGACGTTTTTACCGATCGCATCCCCCGATGACTTCTCTTTGAGAATCGTATAAAACGGCATACGGATATTGGCGGTACCGAATATGTTGTCCCGCGAATCCTCCGTAGTGAACGAAGTAAAAGGACCTATGGAGCGTCCTTCGATGAAAACTTCATTCTTGCAAATAAAGTAATTGCCGACAATCTTGCCGCTCATAGCTTACACGTTGGTTTTAGCCGTCGGAGGTTCCGCCTGCGCCCCGTCACTGTTTTCGACGTACAACAAGGCGTAATCCGTATTTACCTCCAGCAGATCGAGGCTTACCTCCCATATTGTAGAACCTCGCTCCGGGGTGACGGAATAACTCTCCAATACGACATTGAAGATATTAAACTTGTCATTGAGAATCGGATTCTCAATTTCAAATACCCGATCTTCAGCTTTGATCTGCCGGAATAATTCAGCCAACTCTGCGGCAATACCATACCCTATTTCCTTATTGATGACAACATCCGACGATAGCTTATAAGGATTCAGCATATCGACAGAGTTCGGTTTGGATTCCAGCTTGAACGAAATATTAACGCTTGTCGGTTCATTGGCAATTCGTTCGAAAATCGTAGGTCCATCGACAAGTTGCGAGCGGCTTATCAGCTTACTCCCTTGTATGGAAATATCGAATCCGACAGGCATCAGATACTCATCGAAAGCGATGTAATAATCCGTTGTCGGTTCCGTCCGATCTAATTCTTCGGATGTAAAAATAGGTCTATTGAGTGTCGAGCGGTCGAAGCGCGATTTGGCGACCTGATTCAACAGCTCTTCCGGTGTCGGCTTTCCGGTTCTCTGACTTCCTCCATTGGTAAATACCTGCCGCCATACTCCCGTTTCGGCAAGGACGAGTTTCGTAGCGGACATCCCGCTGTCAATGGCATCGGCAACAGGTCCCGTAATACCGCTAATAGCTCTCCCCGGTATAGAAACGACCTCTTTCGCCGAATTTATAGTGCGGTCGATCTTACTCTCGGTACTGGTTTCGTTTGCTATATTTGCCATATTACGTTACACTGGTTGCATTGTTCAATGCGATTGTCAATCCCCGCACTACTACCTCCTCGATCTTGGGTTCCAACTTGCGGCCCAGCTCCTCGATGTTCTCTACCGAGGCGATGTTTACCGACATATTGACGATCTCCTTGTTGAAATTGATGAAAATCGCTTTGGAACCTTTGGAAAGATTTTTAATCTTTTCTGCGTCGGCATCTGCGGCTCCGCCGAAAATGGAATCAATATCTAGTTTAGGGGTAATTATTTTTTTAAAGTTATTAAGTATTTTCTCGAAATCAAGTACCCACCCTATTGTTTCAGGAACCGTACTATTTTCCTCCGAACCAAAATAATTTTTTATAGGTATTCTATTGCTTGGCATTTGCATCAGCAAACTATCTCTACCGGTCCATATATTCGCAAGAGCCGTAGCCGTATTTTTAGCTATGCTGTCTTTAGACATTGAATGGAAAGTCTTCTCAATAAGCTTACTAACTCGAACGGAGTCATAACGGTCTATTTCCCATTCTGCTTTTGCTTTATTATATAGGTTTGCAACTTCTTTTTGTGGATCAAGAGTTTTCTTTGTTTTCGGTTTATTCAACCAATTATATTCAGTGGTATATGTACCTGATGGACTACTTGCAGGTATATAATCGGGTATTTCAGGAAGTAATTTGCTACCATTCCCAATATTACGCAAAGGTAATTTATCAAGACTACTATTAATAAAATCAACGGTAGCCCCGATTCCATTTGCAATATACCCTATGGCGTTTGCAAACTTATCCAGCTCCTTAATGAACGAATCCAATTTTACCCCGACCGCATCGACATCGATATTGCTTACCCAGCTCACGATCTTATCGCCCAGCCATCTATACAGTTTCTCGTTGGCTTGGGCGATCTTGTCCCAGTAGGGCGAAAGGCCGTCGGCAATACGCATCCAGAAGTTTTCTTTGGCCAGCGCGATCTGTCCCCTGGCCTTCATTACCGGATGCGATTCGACAAGCTCGTTGAACTCATCCAGCACCGAGCGCAGGTTGCTTTTGTTCTTGAGCCAGTCGCGGTAATCGCCCTGAACACCCCGCTCCTCCATCATATTCATCGCCAGCTTGCCGATGAACGGAGCCTGCCCGACCAACTCCCGGATGTCCCGAATACTCGGCACGGCCTGCCCTAACAACTGCTGCAAATTGACATTCACGCGCTCGAAGCTCAAACCGCCCACGTGAGCGATCTTGCCGACAACTTCCGCCAAGTGTGACGCCTCCTCCGGGGTCAGCTTCTTGCCGTCCACGTTCAAGCCCGTAAACATATTCATCGCATTCAGCATCCCGACACGGCTGAAACCATATTCGGCCGCTAACTGCGTCGCACGGTTCAGCGTCGCCTGGTAGTTGCCGCCCAACCCTTTCTCCGCCATCCGCATCTGCATAAGATTGGAGGCCGCCTCCGCCATATTGTTCGAGTTCAACATCCGGGTGCCGACCAGAAGAGGCAACCCGGAGGACGCCAGGCGCCACGCGTGCACACCCATCCATATTTTAGCGGCCCCTATAGCTACTTGACCGAACGCACCGAGGGCCGGGATAGCTTTTCCCACGACACCCGTCAGTGAGGTAAAGACTTTCCCCAGATTGACGGCATTATACCGCAAGCCGGAGAAAGAGGAAACATTGTTGAAGAAGCTGTCCTGAAAGGTCTTGACCCGCTTTTGGAATACGCTCAAACCGTTCTGCCAGCCCGCCTGCGAGAAGCGCCACTGTCCGAATTGGCGCAGGTGCCAGCGAGCGCCGATGTTGAGCCGCTCCTCCAGATTGCGCTGTTTCCACTTTCGCGCCGAGCGAGCAATAATTTCCTCGTCTGTTAATTTCTTCTTCTTGGAATAGCCCGCAGTGGCTTTTTCATTGATCTCCTTTGCCGCCTTCTTGAGCGTTCCAAGCTTGGCAATCGTAGCGTCCAACTGCGAATCATCGACCCGCAGCTGGAGCTGAATGCTATATACCATATTACCTGCCATCAGTTTCTCTTAAAAGGTGCAAAAAGGATTGAATCGATGATTACCAGAGCCGCAGTATAATACTTTTCGATGTCATAGGCCGACATCTTATCTTCCAGTCCCATAATCGGTTCATGGAAGATATAGGACACGACCATCTTTTTGTAAAGAAGCGGATCGCCGTCCGTGATGTATTTCTTCAGCTCTTCGGTTATTGCTGACGCGGGGCCTCGTCTTCTGCCAGCAGGCCCCAAGTCGCTAAAAAACGGTTGAGGTCCTCCTGCACCTCTTTACTGCTGAACAGGGAAATGCAGGCCATCATATCGTTCTGAAGGTCTTTAACGACCTTTTCGTCGTCGATGGTCATCTTGACGAAACGACAGGCAAGATCGGCCGTTTCGTCGAGGTCACGGCCAGCCTGAATAAGCGACAAGCCAAACTTGGTATGTTCGACGCTCGTCCTGGAAAGACGGCAAACATTAACCGTTGCGGATGTTTCGATCTCGACAAGGCCGCCTTTGCCGTCCGCACCCCGTTTGAAATAGGTGACTTTTACGGGATAGGTAGTGATAGGATTTGTTCTGGACATAATTTAATACATTTTTAGTTGTTAATAAAGGGGCGGCACAACCGTCCGCCCCGATGATTTTTCAGACCAGTGGCACGATGTTGCGCTGCACGCCTGTACCTCGCAGGGACAAGGAGCCGGTCGTTTCGACATCATTGCGGTTCACGCTGCCGCCCTGCTCCTGCACCATCGCATTGAGAAGCGTATAGACAACGGTGCGAGGCGTCGCCAATCCTTTCATCGCATAGCTCCACGAGATGCTGAAAGGTGCAAGCTGATGCATGGCCGCGATCTGCTCCGTTACGGGTAGCGTAGCGTTAATCGCATCGATAAGGGTCTGCTGCTCGCCCTCCTGAAGCGAAAGGTTGGCGGTATAAGTAGCATTCGCTTTCTTGATACCAATGGGATCTACGGAACCGATGGCGAATATCTCCTGAATATTCTGACTGAACGTATAGGACAGCTCAGTGCCGGTATCGATAGACAGGCAGGTGCTGTTCGAGAGCGTGAGGTACATCTGCACCTCACTGCTCGCTACGATTATATCCTGATGATTCATGTTCTGTACTACTCTAAAGATGTTACGAAGAAAGTGGTGATAAACGCCTCCCGCAGCGTGGCATTGGGCAGGATGCGGATCGTGATTGCGAAGGCCCGACTTTTCACGAAGTTACCGTCTTTGGCCTCCAAAGTAACCTCTATCTCGCTCGCATCTCCGCGCGACAAACGCGGCTGAATATAGTTGCTGCGGAACGTAGCCAGAATCGCCGACTTGTACCCGGCATCGATGTCACCTGAAGCTGTAACCGGAACCTGGGTATTGATGAGCTGCTGGAAATAGTACTCCGCATCGTCGCACACTCCGTTTGCAACACGCACGAACTCAATAGCTGACAAGGCGTTAGTCGATTTATTGAGTGTAGCACCGTCATTGTAGTAAACGCCGCTGTTGCCGGGACGGGTGCGGGTGAAAAGGTACTGCTTGGCCCCGATGTCGTCGATAACACTCCGAGATAAGACAGCGACATTGGTCGCTGCATCCGCTGTCGTGGCATTGACGAAATAATCAACCGGGCTTACGCTTCCCAAAGTCATCTGACCGATGGACTGCGCCGGATTGATCCCGGCAAGAATACCGAGAGCGCGGCCTACGTCGGCGGTGTATGTCGGATCGGGAGTTGTCAGAGCCAGTGCAACGCCATAGGCATTGTACGTATCGCCACTGGGCAAATTGTTAATATCCTGCCCAATACGTCCAGCATCCAGCACCGCGACCATACGGTAGCTTTCCGCAAACATATCCTGAATCAAGCCTTGTATATTCTGGATTGCTCCCTGACTTTTCGTCAAATCCTCCGCAAGGCCGGAATCCGGGACTGCAGTATTGCTGGGATATACGAACCCGATAAGGCGCGGTCTGTTATCCCACAGCGTAGCGGTGGTTTGTCGGATTGCCTGTTTAATAGCGGGCATCTGTATTGCTGAAATACCTTTTTCTGCCAAATAATCATAACCTACCAGCCACAATTTAGACCCGCTCCCTGCCTTCGAGTAAAACTCCGAAACCTGGAATTTGGCTCCAGCGTCCAAAGTGGAATAACCCTCCAGCTCCTGCGCTTCTTCCAAAGAAGCAACCAGGACGGGGGTGTCTATAAGAGGAGAGGCCGAAGATACGGGAAGCACCAGCATCGCCACCCCTTCATTAGATGAAGAAGTGCCGATCGCAGTGTCCTGCAATTCGACGGTTACACCTGTTCTTGCCATAATATCGAATTTTACTGTTATACTTTAGATGCCGATTTACGCCCCGATTTAGCGCCTTCTTGTCCGGAATTGCGCCGACGGGCAAGTTCGGCCCTCGCCTCTTCCAGCGTCATAGAAGGAACTTCGGCTTTTTGCTTCTCAGAATCCGGGGAGGCATTGCGTGCGCTCATGGACTTGGCGAACTGCGCGTCAAACATCTTGTCGAGTTCTTCACAAGTCAAAGGCTCCTTTCCTTTCTCTATTGAGCACCACCGAACCTGCTTATGGACCCGAAGGGCGTCGGTCATACGGGATTCTGCCTGCCACTGCTGACGATACATATTCCCATCATCCGTAATGAAGACCTTTCCGAATTTCGCCGTAACGATCAGAAGGTTTTCAAAAAACTCGTCTTTATAGTTTACCATAGTGGATAATTTTTCTGATTGATTAACATTTCCCGGCCCATTAAAAAGGCCGGGAAACACAAAAATTAGGGTTCGGGCGCTATATATTTAGCCGGTACGATGTTCACGATACCTTTGCCGCCCTTACGAGCGCTACCGGCACCGAAACGCATATCCATCGAGAACTTCCAGCCATACGAGTTCGGATCGGCAACGACATGTACGTTCGTGTTGCCCATCGCCAGAATAACCTGCGAGGGGATGAAGCTAATAGCCAATCCGTATGCAGTAGCGGCCAGTACCGGCGCGGTATATTCCGGAATGGTACCGTTCGCCTGAACCTTGCCGTCGCAGTAAAGTTCAGGATCGACAACCTTCGATGTCGCCGTGTCGTAGGCCGAAGTTGTCGAACGCGACATGAAGTTGAAGGCAGAGTACTTGCCCAACATCGGACGCATCTCACCGGCAGTTTTGGTCAGCAGGCTCGTGAGGTACGGATTCGAAAGAAGTTGCTCCATGTAGGCGGCATCCATCACACAGTCGATGTCACCATCCTTGATGTCGTAGTTCCAGTTCACGAACTTCGTCTGCGCCTTGATAAGGTCGTTGGGCGATAGCTCCAGCAGGTCACCTGCCGCCTTCGAGTTCACGGGGAAAGCATCGGCTGCGGCGAAATGCTTGACAGTGCCATCAGCAGCAACACCCGACATCGGGACACTTGCGCCCGCACCTTCCGCAATCTTCTGGAGGGCGTAGTTGTGGATGGCGTTCACCATGAAGCGCACGGCTTCGCTCTGCCCCCACGAACGATCGTCGTAGGCGAGGATGTCGGTATTCGCCGCCTGCCAGAGAATAGGCTGAAGGGAGAAAACCTTGGTGACAAGACCAATGGGGTCGTCATCATAGAGGTAGTCAGCCACGTTCAGCGGAGCACGGTCGCCGTAGTAGATTTTCGGACTGATCGCCGATTCTACCCAGATGATACCCTGCTTGTCCGAACCGCTGGTGCGGGCGCAACGAGCCGCCCAGGTGTTGGCCGGGAGCAACTGTTGGTAGAAGAGCGAAAGCCACTCGACGACGGCCAGGTCCGGGGATGTCGTGACGAAATCCGAGGAGTTGGCGCCGGAGGCCAACTTTACGGCAGTGCGTTCCGCGATCGTCGAGAGTTTTTCGTACCGGCCTTCGCCATTACGCACATTGATATTGCCCATGAAAGCCTTGAAGCCTTCATCTGAGCTTACGATAGCTGCAAGCTCCCGGGCGGCTTCCACTTTCGATGCGTGCTCCGGACGGCAAACGTCCGTAGGCGCGACAGTAAGCAGCCGTGCCGCAGCGTTGAATTTCGTCTTGCCTTCAGTTGTGGCAAGGAATTGATGGAGTGTTTTGTTCGTTTCCATACTTGCTTTCAGGTTGATTTTGTGGGGATCGATGATTTGTGCCTTGCCCGCCTCACTCGTCGCCTCCTTATGCTGCACACTCGCCTCCGCAGCTGATGCCAGGGTCGTGGGTTTAGGCTCGGGTTCCGGCGCTTTCTGCGGTTCAGGCTGCTTCTCGGCCTCTTTTCCAGCCGCTCCGAAAAACGACTTCAACTTGGTTACGATCTTCTCGGCGATACTCTCTGTATCTTCCGCATTAAGCGTTCGAAGCTCTGCCTCGTTTTCTGCCGCAGGGACAGGCTCCGCAGCGGACAAAGTAGTCGCCTCCTTTGCGGGGTCCTCCTTCTGGATCGTCCCGTCTTTAGGGTCTTCTTGCGTCATGTTGCTTTTGTATTTATTGATAAGTGAATGATCTTTAGCCGACAAGGTTGTTATGCGTTCCGTCTGGCTGGGCGCGAACTCCGCAGCGAGCATAACCTTTTCGCCCTTGAAATCCGAAACCGCATCGGAATTGGACTGGAGAGAGCATAACGATACTTCATATACAAGGAAGTAAGTCGCATATTTAACTCCCGTGGATTCGTCTTCTATCTCCCGGCTGACCCCTCCGATGGAAACAGCCCTGTAAAATCCGTTTTCGTACAGGTATTTCGCCGTTTTACCCCGCTCCGTCCCCTCGGCAAATTTCAAAGTACCGATCCAGTCGTTGCCTTCCCGGTGAATATTTACGACATTTCCGATAGGTTGGCTATCCCAATCGTGATTCTCCAACAGCACCGGATTCTTTTCATAACGCGACCAGTCGATACCGTCGGACAAAACGACCATATCATAATCGTTGATCGTTTCGTTACTCAATACCTGCCTTAACTCTGCCATACAAAATGCGTAATTTCCTGCCCAAATATAGGTTTACCTTTGATTGCTAAATAAACCTCCCGCAACGGAAAAAATATTTTTCCGACATACCAGCACAAGAACAGCCAAGACGATCCAAAATCCCTTCATCTGCGTCTGCTGCCACCACGTCAATTTACGTTCAACCTCGACGATATCCGTATTCACCCGATCGCGGTAAATCATACTGTCCCGATATATCACCTCTTTCTCTGTTGGTATGGGCTTTTTCTGCGGCTTATTTGCCAGCGAGTGGAACAACGCCCCGTCGGGAGTTATTAGAGCGTCAGAAACGGCGTATGACGTTTCCAAATGGCTCGTTGTATCTCGGACTGTCTGACGCTCACTTTCAATCGGAACCTTGACAAACACCGTGTCCGGGATATACTCGGTACGAACGACGGTTTCGACCCGCACACTGTCCTGCGTCGAGGTCGTCAAATGACGACAGGGACAACAAGCGACAGCGAGCACCGTCGCGATTCCGCAGAGTATGACCTGCTGCAGCTTCATCGGGTCATCGGAATATAGATGGTCTCTCCGGCCGGTTTGGACAACAGTTGTTTTCGCTGCCTCCCATCTTGATTCTTATACCCGATATGCACCCAGCGAGGCACTCCAGCGGCATCCTCGTTTTCCGAAATCATCTGATCGAACCGCTTGCCCCGAAGCCATTCCCGGCAGAACGACTTGAACTCCCGGAGCCGTCCGTTGTTAGGCACCAGATCGACGGCCCAGCCGACGCAATGCGCCGAGGTCGCCGAACCTTTGACGGCCTTGTTCAGTCGATAACCTCTATATCCGGACGAAACGGTCAGGGCCGGAGTTCCCCAATGTTCGTTCGCACACAACACGGCCCACGCCTCCCGCAGCGGATCGATCAGACGGTCGATCATCTCTTCAAGGTTGCGGCGATGTTCTTCCGTCGGCGCATTGTCCAAATTCATCTTTCGGGCCGTTGCCGAATAAGTGAGTTCCTGTAAAGTAAAATGTTTCATTTCGACTGCTGTTTTTTGGATTCTTCCCGCGTACGGTCGAGCGTGCGGAGCAATTCGATAATATCTTTGGGGTCTTTGGCGTGCGCCAATTCAGCCACGATGTCGCCGATCTTCGCTGCCGACGACCGAGCCGCCCGGAGATTCTCCCGCACGCTCCACGCCTCGATACACACGGCGATCACGGCTGACACGGCCGACGCATAGGGCATCGACCAAATCCCGAACAACAGTCCCAATACATCGACGCACATGAACAGCGCCGTCACCTTGCCGTAGTCCCCAAATTTGGTAAAGGTGCGGCGAAGCCCGTGAGAATCGATCGGCAGCTTCAATGCCCGCGCCTTGCGAATCCCGGCCCGCATATCGACCATTACGGCGATAAACATAACAATCCAGATGATAATTTCCGCCAGTGCAGCCCGGCGGACCGTCAGTATATCCACACCGAAAATATCGGCAACCCCGTCAAACATCACAACCACGATTATCCCTCCCAAAAGGTATATTTCTCTTGCATGCGGGCTATATATTCATCTCGCTCCCCGGCCGTGGCATCGCGCCACGTCCCGGATTTCTCCCCGGGGAGTTTTACTCGTCGGGTAAGGTAAAGCCGCTCTTCGTCCGACACCTCGGCGGCCTGGGTGATGTAACCGCCCTCATCGGCGATCTGCTCCGTAAAAGTTGTTTTCTGTTCTTTCATAGCAAATTTTAGTTTATGCCGTAGCGAATGAAATATGTTTGCCCTGAGCCGCCGTATTGACCGCATACCAGTCTGCTTGCTGCGGGTCGGTCAGCTTGGCATATACGTCCGCATGGACCGTGACCGTGATGGCCGATGTATTGGTCGCATTCTCCACCAGACACTGAAAAGATTCGAGCGTAAGCAGCGGGCTGTCCTTCAGATTGACATTATATCGTAATTGTTTGATTCTTATCTCCTGTAGGGATTTACACGATATAAGTGCCGTATTGTTATTACTGTTTTCGAATGTCATACCCCCGACAATCGTGACCAACTGCTGACATCCTAAAAATAGATAAGCACAATTTGAAAACCGCACAAACGTCGATTCCGGACATAGGTATATAGTCTTGAAGTTGCTCCCCGTGAAAGTCGAGCGGGCCGTTACGTTAATTTCAGCTGTAAACTGGTTCGGAGCCTTCCGAGGCGGAAGATTCACCGGAATATCAACACTGTAAAGCGCCGAATCCCAGTTCGAATTATTCAATACATTGTGTGACAGACTGTATATTTTGGTCATCACACTGTTGGAAATACCCGTCACGGAACCTACCGTCCAGCTCTTGCTCGATGTATCCCACACCGCACCGGCCGCCACGAACAGATCGTGCAGAGGGCTGCCGGAAGGAGTGGACGGTACCCTTTCGGAAAGTTTAGCGTCGATCTCGGGACCGGTAAAAATACTTTTATATACTGTTGCCATATAATTTACTCTATTTCCGTTACACGATCGTTCCTGTCATCCGTTTTGTCCGTAATCGTCACTCCCAGTAATTCTTCTGAAGGGTGCAGTTCGTCGTATGTCGCATAATCCACGATTCGGGTTTCATACTGCAACTCTACGACTGATACGCTGGTACCTATTTCCCGATCGAAAGCCTGGGTCGTATAGGTCCGAAAGCCCTGATAAAGAGGATAAAAATTATATTTTCGGATCAGCTCGCCAAAGTCCTCTCCCTGTTTCGACTTTTCGATATAACTGCGGACCTGCATAGCCAGGTTGAGCGTCTTTCGTTGCTGTTCGTTGAACGAAGCCGCCGTCTGATCGTTGAAATTGGCGATTATGGAGAAAGAAATTGCCACTTTATCCATGATAAGACCGCCGATATGCACATCCGCCCGGGGGCTGTTGTTCACACTCACGGCAACGCACGGAAGAACCGTATTGATGATTCCCCTTCCGTCGTCCGTTACCGCTCTGACAGCGATTTTCTCCTTCGTAACTACGGGAGCTTTGCGTAAGGACTTAACAAAAGCGTCTATAATATCTCCGAGCATACTCAATGACTATCTACTGCGGACAAATATAGGTTTACCTTACAAATCGCGTCTGTGTTTGGTAAAAAAAGCATCTAACAGGCGGTCGAAACGCGCTTTCGTTACAGAGCCTACACCCAGAAACTGCCTTTTTTTGACCGGACCGTCGTATTTCCACCGGCCCCGATGCACATCGCCCCGCTTTGCCGATCGGTAAGCAGTATGATGAGGAGGCATCCCGCCCTCGTTGTGCGCCCGGGCAAATGGAACGTCCGTCCCTACAAAAATATCGGCATCATTGCGTCCGATACGACGAGAAATCCACTTGAAACTCTTCTTCAGAAAGCCGTTGTAATCCAATTTAGGGTACCTGATGTTGCTTTCTCCGCCGAAAGCCGTACGATCCGGCCATTTACCGCCCGGAGAGCCGGCGAAACGCTCCTCTTTGAAACTTTCGTGCGTCTGTTCCAGCATCTCCTGCCCGAGCTGTCGCGGAATATCCCGGACTACCGTCGTCCGAAACTGGCGAAGATTGCGGATGAGATCGTCTATATCCGGCATAATTACTCGTTTTTGTCGTCGGATTCCTTATTTTTACGTCCCTTTTTGAACATATCCGACACTTTAGAGGGCAGGGAACTCACCCAGGAGGAATTATTAACCTTCGTATCTATGTCGTCGGCGCTCATCCCGATTTTGGCATATACCTCCGGCTTGAAACGCATACCCTGTTTGGCTGCGACGCTTCCGGCGCGTTCGAAGGTGTCGATGGAGATCGTCTCATTCGGAATCTCCACGAGTTCCGCCCCAAGAAAACGGTCATCCTTGAATATGCGGGCCAGCTTGGACAGCGTAGCGGGCATATTGAACATCGCCAGACAGCTTTCCGTATCGTCATCCAGAATGTCGTGATACATGTTCATATGGATTTGCGCCAGCTCTTCGGAATTGGTATTCTTCTCGGTAGCGCCGAGCAGCGTGCCGCCGGTCACCAACTGCATGATCTCCGACCGGTATTCGCTGATATACTCCTTGAATACCCGGAAGGCATCCGCATACGACTGGGTGTTGATAGGATTGACTTCGACCTGATACAGACTTTTACCCCCGTTTGCATATTCGTTGCGGAAAGGCACGACGGGAATGGTCATCGGATCGAGTTCCTGGGCCAGCGATACGGCAATGTCCTTGGCATCCTCGTTGTTGGCCATATAACCGATCACAGTCAGAGGAAACGAATATCTTTTTGCCAGAGCGCCCCAGTTGTTGTACATATCCACGATCCCGATCATGGCACGAGAAATGGGTTGCAAAAGTCCCAGCCTGAAATCCTGGTCCGTCGTAGGCTCGAAATAGAAGAGGTTATCCCATTTGTCCGCAGTGACAATACTGTAATAATCGTAAGTCATATTCCGCAGCCCCCGGTTGAAAATATCGATGTTCCGCAGCGGAAAATCTACGATCTCCCAATCTTTGGTATCGATGCAGAAAACCCTCACTCCGTAAAACTTCGACAACAACAATTCCCGCATGAATCCCTTGAACCAACGTGCTCCAGCGTAAGTCTCTGTCATCGACTTGTCTATCTTACCGTTGATTTTGAATGCAAAATCTTTCTTTTTCAACGGAGTAAGGCGCTTTTCGATCTGGGATTGCAGAAACGGGCTGGACTGAATACACCACGAATAGAGCGTATCGAGATACACCAGATTACTGTAATTCAACGCATTGTTTATGGCGTTACGCCAATATGACGGCGTGAACTCCGCATAGTAATTGTTGAACAGGTACTGGGATTTGACAGAACTATTCCCGACCACCTGCGGGACTGTAAACGGATTGATCGCCGGAGTATGAAATTTAGCCATATTATCCTCGATATTGTCTATTTATCGTAACCAGCACGCCTTTCGTGCCGTTTTCCTGCAATTTGGAGGCTCCGTTTTCCATCGAAACCTGCCCTCCCTTCAGCTCTTTCAGCGTGATGTTGGCCTGCTCGAAATTCGCTTTCAGCGGCTCGCTGATCTGGACGGAGGGAGCGCATACATTGTAAGCCGTGAATACCTTGAGAATCCAAAGCAACGTCTGATCTTTCTCCTCCTCGTCGGTAATGGACAACAGATCTTTGATGTCGTAATAGTTGCCGATCTGTGCATACACGTTCGCCAATGCCGTATTGTAGGCATTCCGTACAATATCGGGGTATAACTCCTCAAACTCCTGCAACTGAACCGGAGATACCCATTGCAACAGCTCCGATTTTCGGAAATACATATCCGTAATATTGACCTGAACACCCGACACATAAGCCGCAAGGCCGGAAGAAGCGTCCGAAGTTCCCGCCACCATCAGAATTACGGTAGTGTAATCGTGCGTGAACTCGAAAGGAAGGGCTTGCGTCACGGCCGCCACGTTTACAGGACGGTCGGCAATCTGCTCTATCCCCAAGCCATCAGAAGCGACAAGGAAAATGGAAACTTCGAAATCCCCGCCGTGTTGCGGGAATATGACCCGGCTTCCCTCCTCCAGTACCGCCGTTTCTATACGGCACGACAAACAGGCGGCATCCGGGGCTGAACTTACAGCACCCTCCTCCGAAACGGAGTATCTTTCATTTTGCCAGGCCGACGGGTCTGGCTTGAATATGACAGCCATATATTTTTAACTTAACATGCGTTTTTGGCAACCTCCGCGTCGTATCAGGTAAGTATGCCCGTAAGTCCCTCTCGTAACGACCATATCGCGCGACAAAAGGGAAACCCCCTTGGCACAAGCATCCGGGATGTCGTCTTTCTTGAGTTTGTTGTTGTTCCGGGCGAAACGCAGGAACTGATCTATGGTAATTTCGCATACGCCGCTCTCCTTGACCAAAGGAGAGAAAATAAATTTGCCATTGCGGAACAGAGGTTCCAGCGTCGCCTCGATAAAAGTGAACTTATCCCCGGTATTGCGCGTGTCCCAATTCAAAGGACATACCCATCCCCGTTCTTGCTGGAACATCTCGAAAGTCGTCTCGAAATCCAGCGGCAGCTGTTTTTTCTCCATCAGTATGCGGGGTGCAATCGGCGCTTCTCGGTAAAGCTCATAGATGTTTTCCAGCATCTGGCGGGTAGTACCTTGGACCGCCCGCACGTCGATAAGCCAGATTTTTCCCCGAGCCTGCCCCAACAACACCGAAGCCTTATAGTCATTGACCTCCCGATCTTTGGCCGACGGGTCCGTATAAATGATACAATCCACAAATTCCGACGCAGGAGGCAATTCGCCCCAGTTGATCTTCTTGAATACCTCGCCTTCACCTTCATCGGCATACTCGCCCTCCATGAAGCGCCTTTGCTGCATCAGGCTCATAGTCGATAACGTACCCAGATAATCTTCGGAAATATGTTCCAGATTATCATCGACGCTGAAGTGCATTACAAGCGACTTTTTTACTAAATCCGCATCCAGCGGCTCACCATCGGCCCCCTTATGCAGGAAAAATCGCTGGTAGGTCCAATGCAACTTCGTCGTGGGATTGAGGGCAAGCAACATGATATTGGAAACCGGGCTTCCTTCCCTTGTCCTTATCTTCTGCGCCATACGGGTTTTGAGAATGTCGATGGGCTTATGATCCACCTCCGAAACCTCGTCCACGAAAATATGTCCCCACTCCGTCGAAAGAATCTTGTCGAACCCCGAATCATCGTCCCGCGAAGAGCGGATAGATGCAAACTGAATATAAGCGTCATTGTAAAACCGAAGCAGGTTATCTTTCCCGTTGTATTTGGCGAACGGCTTTCCTTGTACGGTGATCTTCTGGTAGGAGGAATACCCGTTATATCTGGCGATCGCATTCAATACCGCAGGCAATGTTTGCAGGATCATACCCGACTGAAGCGACGTAAACGTATTGCGAACAATCAGATTATTGGCCCGGTAAGCTATGCACTGAACGATCATCCAATACAAAATCAGGAACGTCTTGCCCGAACGGGAGGCCCCATAAAACAAAACACTCGTATAATGCCCCGAATTAAGGGCATTGTACATCGCAACCTGTTTGGGGTTTAAGGGTATGTCAAGATTTAATCTTCGCACCTGAATCGTCCGCAGAACGCACTAAATGAATTTCTATGCCTTCAATGTCATTCTCGTCCCGGCTTTCCCCGATCCTCTCATTCGTTTCACTCGCCAGCTTCAACATCGAAACCAGCGTCTTCATCGCCGTAAGTTTGGAGTTCAACACATCGACCGCTGATTTCGTCTTCGCATCACGCAACTGCCGACGTACCATCTCCACATCCTCCAAAAGCCCCAGCGATTCGAAAGACGCTTTGGCCCGGTCCGACATCTCCGGCACAACGACTTCCGAAAAATCATTTTCGACCTTGCGCTGCCGCGAGGGGTAATCCGCGATCAAATCCGCAACCGTCCCTATTTTCGAATCCGAATCCATCATTCGCTATCCGTAAAATCAATGACACGATCAACTCCATCGGAAAGATAAGCTACCAAAAAAGCGTATTTATCAGTCGCCGTATCGCCCCGACTAAAATCAGCCTTGAACAACTTACCATCCCGCGTTTCAATGTCGATATGACCTGATCCATCCTCCGACGAAACAAGCAGGTATATACCCCGTATCTCATCCGCCGAAAACTGCAAACAGGCATCTTCTGTCCGAAGTAAAAACATAAATTCCGATTTTTATCCGAAGCAAATATAGGTTTACCTCTCAATACCCCGATTTTTTACCCCCACGCGCAAATCGAAATCCCGTTTCCTGAAAACGTTTTCCAAAAATTGCCAAAAAATGCCGGTCCGAAAATATAGCGAACATTAGATACGGCCGAGGGGGTGGGGCTGTTTACCCCGGAATCCGGCAGGGGTACACGGATACACTACGAACACCACACAACAACAAACGCCAGCAAAGGCCTGTTTTCTTTGATTTGGCGGCACTTCCTCTACACTGTGGCATAGTTTATCGCTCCGGTGTGCTTTGTACAAAATACGGGCTATTTGTGTGGGTTTCTCGAACAGAGAAACCAGCACCGGGAATATATTGTATTTCTCGACAGAATACCAACCAAACACCAGCAACTACACAATAGACAGTAATACAGTGTATTGCATCACCAATAAACACCCCAAACACCACCCCAAACACAAGAAAGTAACAAAACAAGCAAAACAAGCAACCGCAAAAGGGTAAACGCTCAACAAATAGCCGATGTCCCTACATGAATTAAAATGTAATTTGTTGGAAGTATTAAAAAACTACTACAACTTAATACATTATTGAGAAGTAATAGAAATATAAATTTTATTGTAGATTATATAATTTACGGGTAGTATAATATAAGCATTAAAAGGGTGTATTTGGTAGTATTAGTTGTAGTAGTGAGGGGATATTATAAAATAAATTTAGGGGGAAATAAGTATTAAAAATACGCTGCAAATTTAATATAAAGCCATCATTTATATTTAAGCATTTAAGTGCCTGAAAATCTTTGTATTTTATTTTGTTATTGTGTAATTATTTTGTATATTTGTAATACCAAAAAGGAGGTAATAAAAGCCTTTGATGTTCTTTGAAAATTAAAACAAAAAGCCCCAGCGGGTAAGGCTGGGGCGGGCGGTGCGGATCGGCCTATTTTAATTGATCCGCTTAATAAAAGCCCGGACAAATGAGTTTTCGAATTGTTTGGCGAATCTGGAAAATAAAAATCTCGTTCGAGGTTTCTATTTAACGGGTTCCGGGTCGGCAGCTCCTCCAGAACTGCCGACCCTCCGGGCTTTATTTTGAAAAAACGGGGTGACTTGCGATCCTTGCAAGATGAACAAGTCACCCCAATAAATACTAACAATTAAAAGCGTGAAGCCTTCTACGTCAGTGAGGGCAAAGATATGAAAAACAACTCTAATTACCAAAACGAAAATTTAACACCCCGACAAATTGCAGTAGGTTACTACGACGAAGATTACAACGATGTTTTTTTATCCGATGTTAATGAAGCTGTTGAATATATCCAGCAGCACGACAAAAACGGGGATCATTCTGAAAAAGAGTTAAACGGGGTTTTAATGTTTGGTTTGGGTATTTACGCATATTCTGATGTTGTTACATATTATGGAATTGCAGACTGCAGCAAAACAAACGAATGTTTTTACCACTTCAAGAACTCGGATGAGTTACATCGGTTTGTTGAATGCTTGTATAAACGCGATGGGTATTTAGAAGTGTGCTAATCTGTAATAACTTCCCGGCGGCGCTCTTTAAGGAGCTGCGATCGAATCGACCGCCGGGAGCAAACAACCAAAAACAAAAGCCCTCCGATACAGAGGGCGGCCAGGGATCCGAAACGGGCGAAAGGGAGTAGGAAAAACCCCGACAAACTTTTTTAATTATGACCTGGCAGTTAATAATTAGAGTTTGGCGGTTTAGGATAATCACCGTAACGGTTAGAATGTTCTAAACGCCGAGAGGTTGCGAAAGCATTAAAGCGGTTTGCCGCGCCTCTCGTCGGGGTTTCATTGGCAAAGATACGAATTTTCTAAAACAACAAAAAAAACAAATATGGAAAAAACACAGCCACGGCAAAGGTATTTCATTAAAGGCAAGGCAAACAGGAATGTAATAATAACAAACTTTGACCAGGTGAATTTTATTTACCATCGCTACGGCTTTGACCTCTGTAAGGGGTGCGTGCGGGAATATTGCGCAAGCTGCCACGAATCACATCTCAAAGAGTGTAACAAACAATACCACAAATACAATTAAATCCCCAGACGATAACCCCAAAGAAAACCCCCAAATTCAACCGAAAAACAACCGAGGAACTAACCGAGGAAAAGGATGAAAATAGGGTCCCTATTAGGGTCCCTTTTCGTACCAGGTACGAGTTTAGTACGAGGGTTTACGAGTGATTTACGAGTGATTTACGAGGGTTAATATATTGATATATAGTGATATATGGGTTAAATTCGTAAAAATCGTAAACCTTACGAATCTTTACGAGTGCACATAAAACGTATTGCCGAAAATGCTAACCGTAAATAATCTTATCGGGTATGGCACAGAATCAAAACACCCCCGGCACTCGAAGCGAGCACGCAGGGGCAAAGACTAATGTCACAGGGGCTAATGACACTACAAATGTAGGGTTTACCTCTGTACCGTCCAAACAAAAAAGCACGCAAAAGGGGTCGCTCCTGAAAAGCACGCAAAAAACATTACTCGGAACGCTTGTTTTTGTTTCTTTTGTGTTATTTTTGTTGCGATTATTTTGTAACAATTTATTCTATAATACAATAGAATTGGTGATTTTGTTTCCGACAAAAATAGAGATCACCGGATATCCTCGACACCATATTCAGGGATCCGGCGGCGCACCCATAAAGAATAATTTATCTCATTTACAATCGATAAAACCTTTATTCCAAACCGTTTATCTTTTCGCTATGAAAAAATTCTTACTATTCGCTTTCGCGGCCGTAATGCTGGGATTCGCGGGATGCAACGACGATGAGAACAAGGACAACATACCTCCCACTTTGAGGGAATACGAAGCTCCCGTATTCATGTACGGCAAGACACGGGAGGAAGTGAAAGCTTCGGTGCCCTACGCCTACAGCGGAGCATCGGAAACCTCGCTGTATTTCGAAGGCAAGGGCATCGTTAAAGAGTACATATATATATTCGAAGACGACAAAGTATATTCCTGCGGATCGATACTTTCAGACCTGTACATCGACGACCTGCACACCTACCTCTCGCAGCTGTACATCTACCTCGAATACCGTCCGGGACAAAGAATGTACGTATATGAAAGCGAAGACAAATCGCTGAGCATCGGCCTCTATCCCCTCAACGACGGTCTGGCGGCAGTAGAATACCTGAAAAACTGACCCTCGGGATCAGCCGGGAAAACTTCCGACGGAAGCGTCCGAACTCCGCCCATAAAAGACATACTATCAAACAAGAAACAGCCGCATGAAATCATGCGGCTGTTTCTTGTTTGGTGGAGAATACGAGGCTCGAACTCGTGACCTCTTGCATGCCATGCAAGCGCTCTAGCCAACTGAGCTAATCCCCCGTTAACGGGACAAATATAGTGAAATTTTCCAAATCCTCGAAAAACAGAGTCGATTTCCCTGAAAAATTCGCTCCGACAGTCCGCTCCTCGCAGAAAAAACATATCCCCAAAGAGGCAACGCCAGTCTGTATGGCAATGTTTTTGCTCTGAATTACAACGATATGAAATTCAATCATAAACCGGTCCGGCATTTTCTGCATGCCGACAAAAAACGATAGGATATGGACAAGAAAAGACTGACCTCCGAAAACGGGAAACCCATTGCCGACAACCAAAACATCCAAACCGCCGACGTGCGCGGCCCCGCCATGCTGCAAGACGTATGGTATCTCGAAAAACTCGCCCATTTCGACCGGGAAGTGATCCCCGAACGCCGCATGCACGCCAAAGGATCGGGAGCTTTCGGGACCTTCACCGTGACGCACGACATCACCAAATACACCCGGGCCTCGATCTTTTCGCAGGTGGGTAAAAAGACCGACTGTCTGGTCCGCTTCTCGACCGTAGCCGGAGAGCGCGGCGCCGCCGATGCCGAGCGCGACATCCGGGGCTTCGCCATGAAATTCTACACCGACACGGGCAACTGGGACCTGGTAGGCAACAACACGCCGGTCTTCTTCCTGCGCGATCCGCTGAAATTCCCCGACCTGAACCACGCCATCAAACGCGATCCGCGCACCGGCATGCGAAGTGCCAACAACAACTGGGATTTTTGGACGCTCCTCCCGGAAGCGCTCCACCAGGTGACGATCACGATGAGTCCGCGCGGCATTCCGGCCTCGTTCCGCCATATGCACGGCTTCGGCAGCCACACCTTCAGCTTCTACGACAAGGACAACAAGCGCACATGGGTCAAATTCCATTTCCGCACCCTGCAAGGCATCAAGAACCTCACGGACGCCGAAGCCGAGGCGGTCATCGCCAAAGACCGGGAGTCGAACCAGCGCGACCTGTTCGAAGCGATCGAACGGGGCGATTATCCCCGCTGGCTGATGCAGGTGCAGCTGATGACCGAAGAGGAGGCCCGAAACTACAAAATCAATCCCTTCGACCTGACCAAAGTGTGGTATCACGGCGATTTCCCGCTGCATGACGTGGGTATTCTCGAACTGAACCGCAACCCGGACAACTTCTTCGCCGAAATCGAACAGGCGGCGTTCAACCCTGCGAACGTCATCGAAGGCATCGGCTTCTCGCCCGACAAGATGTTGCAGGGGCGGCTCTTCTCCTACGGCGACGCACAGCGCTACCGGCTGGGCGTGAACAACAACCTGATTCCCGTGAATAAACCCCGCTGTCCGTTCCACGACTACCACCGCGACGGACAGATGCGCACGGACGGCAATTACGGAGCGACGATCCCCTACCAGCCGAACAGCTACGGCGAATGGCAGGACAGCCCGAACCTGAAAGAACCGCCTTTGGAGGTGAACGGTGCCATCTACAATTACGACGAACGGGAACTCGACAGCGACTATTTCACCCAACCGGGCAAGCTCTGGCGGCTGATGTCGGCCGAAGACCAACGGGCGACGTGCGAGAACACGGCCCGCGCGATGGGCGACAGCGCCCTCTTCATCAAACAGCGGCACGTGCGCAACTGCTCCTACGCCGATCCCGAATACGGCAAAGGCGTGGCGAAGGCATTGGGTATCGACTATGAGGAAGCCCTGAAAGCGGAGGACCCGGCACACCCGACGTGGGATCCCCGCAACAAAAAGTGATTCGCAGCAGACGCACCGAAAGGAGGTTCCTCCATTTCGTTAAGATCGCTACAAAATCCCGGATGAATATGTATTCATCCGGGATTTTACGCAATACGTCCTCTTCACCCTGTCCGAACGCCCCGCAAAACAAGGCCCGTCCGGCACGAACGGCCCGACGCGAAAAGCCTCATACGATGGGATCGATGACGCCTCCGCCTCCGCCACTCTTTCCGGCTCCGCAGGCTTTCTCCCCTCGACAACGATACTTCGAAAAATGCCAGCCGACACCTTGCTCCCGGCGACAACATCGACAGGCCGGTCCGCACAAGCGGATCGGTTTCCTTGCAAGAGGCAATCAAGGACGGTATTCCAGCATCGTTCCGGGACATTGGACATACCTTTACGGGGTCTTGGCCGGCTCCGTAAAATACAATGCCGGACTGCGATCCCGCACTTTCGGGAGCCGCAATCCGGCGCTGCGAATTTCAAAAGGCACTATGCCTGCGGCGTATCGTCGCCGCCTTTATTGCGATTACGGTTGCGATTTCGGTTACGACGACGCCCCCGGTCCCGGCTGCCGCGATTACCCTCGCCACGACCTTCTCCGTGGCGGGACTCCACATTCGCAGCCGCGACGACACCTTCTGCAGGTACCGGACCGGCACTCTTCGCACCGTCGCGTCCACGGCTCCGACCACGTCCCCCGCTGCGTCCGTTTCCGCCACGGCCCGACCCACTGCGTCCCCGGCGGCCGCCATGACCGGAAAAAGCGGCGGGGTTATATTCAGGGCCTGCACCTACGGCTTCCGGCAAGGACAATTTCGGAATCTCCCGCTCGATAAACTCCTCGATACGGTGGAATTTACCCTGCTCCTCCTCGTTCACGAACGTAACGGCCCGCCCCGTAGCGCTGGCCCGCGCCGTGCGGCCGATGCGATGGATATAATCTTCGGGATCGTGCGGCACGTCATAATTGATGACCATGCCGATATCCTCGATGTCGATACCGCGTGCGACGATGTCCGTCGCTACGAGAATCCTCACTTTATTATTCTTAAAATCGAGCATCACCTGCTCGCGCTTCTCCTGATCCAAGTCGGAATGCATGGGAGCCACGTCGAGCTTCATTCGCTTGAGCGTATGGGCCAGCTCCTTGACTTTTAGCTTCGACGAGGAGAAGATGATAGTCTTGGACTCCGAAGGCCGGGAGAACATCTCGCGGACGATCCCCAGCTTTTGGCCCTCGTAACAAATATAAGCACCCTGTTCGATCGCCTCGTTGGGCTTCGAAATGGCGATATTGACCTCGGCGGGATCGTTCAGAATCTGCTTGGCCATCTGCCGGATCTTGGGCGGCAGCGTCGCGGAGAACATCAGCGTCTGTCGCGATTTGGGCATATAGGAGACGATCTGCATAATGTCGTCGTAAAAACCCATATCGAGCATACGGTCGGCCTCGTCCAGAATCAGGTAGTCCACATGCGACAGATCCACCCGGCTGTTGGTCAGGTGCGAAATCAGGCGTCCGGGCGTGGCGATCACCACATCGGCACCCATTTGCAGGCCGCGCTTCTGCTGGTCCCAGCCGCGGCCGTCGCCGCCGCCGTAAATTACGGCGGTAGAAACGGGCATATAGTAGGAAAAGCCCTGGAACTGCATGTCGATCTGCTGTGCCAACTCGCGCGTGGGTACGATAATGACCGATTTCACGACGTTCTTCTCATTGCCTTCGAGCAGCAGCCGGTTCAGCAGCGGCAGCGTATAGGCAGCCGTCTTGCCCGTACCGGTCTGGGCGCAGGCGATAATATCGCGCCCGTCCAGAATGATCGGAATGGTCTGCTCCTGCACAGGAGTCATCTCCTGAAAATTCATGGCGTCGATGCCGTCCAGCACCTCGTCTTCCAGATCGAGTTCGTCAAATCTCATACTATGCGTTTTCTTTCTTTTCCAATTATTACACTTCAAACGGGCGGGTTCTTTCGACCAACTCTCCCTGCAACGTCGCCGACGAGGAGGCGGTCACCCGCACCCGCACGTAATCCCCGATCCGGCACTCGCCGCGATCGAAGACCACCACCTTATTCTGCGACGTACGTCCGAAAAGCTGCCGGTCGCTGCGCTTGGAAGTACCTTCCACCAGAATTTCGAACTCTTTGCCGACATCGCGGGCGTTGCTTTCGGCCGAAAGCGTATTCTGCAAGGCGATGATTTCGTTCAAACGGGCCGTCTTGACCGAATCCGGCACATCGTCGGGCATGTGACGTTGAGCGAACGTATCGGGCCGCTCGGAATACTTGAACATATAGGCGAATTCATACCCCACCTCCCGCATCAGCGAAAGCGTCTGCCGATGATCCTCGTCCGTTTCGCTGCAGAATCCGGCGATCAGATCGGTCGTAATCGCGCAATCGGGCATATAGCGGCGGATAGCGGCGATGCGGTCGAGGTACCATTCGCGCGTATATTTGCGGTTCATCTTCTCGAGCATCCGCGACGATCCCGACTGGGCGGGCAGGTGGATGCAGCGGCAGATGTTGGGTTTCGACGCCATCACTTCGAGCAGACGGTCGCTCATGTCCTTGGGATGCGACGTTGCGAACCGAACGCGCAACAGCGGCGAAATTTCGGACACAAGGCGCATCAGCTCCGGAAAATCGACCGCTCCATAACGATACGAATTGACGTTCTGTCCCAACAGCGTCACCTCCCGGTAACCGTTCTCGAACAGGCTGCGGGCTTCGTTCAGAATAGTCTGCGGATCGCGGCTGCGCTCCACGCCCCGCGTATAAGGCACCACGCAGTACGAACAATAGTTGTTGCACCCGCGCATGATGGCGATATAACTGCTCACGCCGTTGCGATCGAGCCGCACGGGAGCGATTTCGGCGTAGGTTTCCTCGCGGGAAAGCAGGACATTGACGCCCCGGCCCCCTTCGCCCGCTTCGCGCACCAGGCGGGGCAGGTCGCGGTACGCATCCGGACCGGCGACGATATCCACGGGGTTCTCCCCTTCGAGCAGCCGTTCCCGCAAACGTTCGGCCATACAACCGATAATACCGACGAGCACTCCCGGCCGGCGGCGGCGCAGATGAGCCATCTCCCGCAAACGCCCCCAAATGCGCTGTTCGGCATTATCTCGGATCGAACAGGTATTGATCAGAACGACATCCGCCTCCTCGATCTTGTCGGTATAGACATAGCCCTCCTGCTGCATGATCGCAACGACGATTTCCGTATCGCCGACGTTCATCTGACAGCCGTATGTTTCGACAAAAAGTTTACGGCCCGCACCCTGCAGCGGACGCAAAGTATTTATCTTCTCGTTATTCATAGTTGCAAAACCGGACTCGCCCGGTAAAATTAGGACCGAAAAACGGGAATCGACGATCGCGGTTCCCGTTTCCCCGGTATTTCTGAAAATTACTGTGCCTGAATTGCACCCGCTTCCGGGAAGGGCTTGAAGCCCTCTCCGTAGGTATCGTAGGCATCCGTAACCACGAAGAATGCTTTCGGGTCGATCTCCTGTACCTTACGCTGTACCGCATGCACCTCCTTGCGATCGACCACCAGGAAAATCATATCCTTTTCCTCCTCGGAGTACATACCCCGTGCCTTGATAAAAGTAGCGCTGCGTTCCAGATCCTCCAGAATGAACGTCCGGAGTTTTTCGTTTTCATCGCTGATGATGAACAGCAACTTGTCGTACGACGCACCGTCGATCACCCGGGCTACGACCCGCGAAGCGAGAAAAATCAAAATCAAAGAATAAAAAGTAAGCACCCAGCCCGAACCCGAACTATCGCCCGTACCGAGACCGAAACCGATCACCACCAAGCCTGAAAGGATCACCACGCAATCCGCCAGGAAGATACCCGTGGAAAACTTGATGCCCGCATACTTCTGAAGCAACATGGCGATAATGTCCGTACCGCCCGTGGTAGCCTGTGTCCGCACGACCATACCCTGCCCCACGCCGATAACGACCGCACCGATGATACAGGTCAGCAACAGATCGTTCGACAAGTTGAGCGAACCGCCCAGCAATAGCGCCGGATCGAGATTGATACCGTCGGCCGTAAATGCCGCATCGGAATAGACCAACCGCGTCAGGATATTCATAAAACCGGGCGTGAACAGCGCAGCCACCACCGTCCGGGCGCCGAACTGTCCGCCGAAAACCAATACGGCGGTAATCATCAGCGGCACGTCGAACATATAGCCGAAAGTACCGACCTGGATCGACGGGAAAATATTATGCAATACGATGCCGGCGCCATAGACTCCGCCCGGAACGAAATTGTAAGGATTGATAAAAAAAACGAAACCGGATCCCATGATCGCACAACCGACAAACAACTGAATCCAGGAACGCCACCAGGCCCAAGACCCCATCGGCTCCAATAAAGCTTTCGTATTGATCATAAAATTAACTATTTTAGAGCGGTTAATAATTGATTTAATTTTGCAAATATACGAAAAACTCCCGGATTTCCCGTTCGCTTCGGACTATTTTCCCCAAAAGCCGCAGTATTTAAATTTTTTTCGTTTATATTTGCATATACAATCCTGACAAATAAAGGGCATGATACTGACTTACTATTGCATTATCACGATGATAATCATCGCCTACCTGCTCGGCTCGATCCCCAGCGCCGTATGGATAGGCAAAAAATATTACGGCATCGACATCCGGGAACACGGCAGCAAAAACGCCGGTACGACCAACATGCTGCGGGTACTGGGACGCCGAGCAGCCCTGCCGGTCTTTCTGCTGGATTTCCTCAAGGGATTCGTCGCGGTCACATTGACCGAGATCCTCAAATACGACGCCTACATCAACGATATGTGGCTGATAAATATCAAGATCATCGCCGTATTCGCCGCCGTGCTCGGACACATCTTCCCCATTTTCGCGGGATTCCGGGGCGGCAAGGGCGTGGCGACCCTGGTAGGGGCGATTACGGGTATTTATCCGCCGGTAGTACTGCTCTGCTTCGCCGTATGGGTCGTGATCCTGATGATGACGCACTACGTTTCACTCGCCTCGATCGTGGCCGGCTGCTGCTTTCCGGTCTTCACGATCGCTTCGCCCAAAGTGAACCAATCGGTGCCTTTCATCGTCTTCTCGTTCGTCACGGCCGTTCTGCTGCTCTACACCCACCGCAAAAATATCGTTCGGCTGAAAAACGGCACGGAATCCAAAATATACATCTGGAAGCCCCATCGAAAAGCGGACAAATAGCACGGTAAAAACGATTCGCTTGTTTGGCGAATCGTTTTTTATCGAATAAGGTCCGAAACCGGAACCATATCCGAATAGGCACAAAAAAATCCGACTGCTCCATCTCCTGCCCCAACGGTCATTCGGATCGCTTCATCCGCCCGTTTCAGATCGGACATTCAATCCACGGTAAATAGCGAGCCGGAAATCGCCATTATTCAACACGCTTGTATTGTCCGATTTCGATCTATTTGTGTCTGTTTCCGCTGCGATCCGATCTGTCGAAACCGGCTGAAACGGCCTTGTAAAATAAAAACGAAGGCATCCCCGAATTCTTCCGACAAAAAACGGGTATTTTACCGATTGGATAGATTTTCATATATTTGCTCGCAACGAATACCGATTTGTACGAACTGTCAAAAAGCGAAACACACGAAATTTGCTTTGTTCCCGGCATATATTATCTTTGCCGGAAGAGGTTAAGAAGAATAACCCGAATCCGGCCGGACACCAGTCCCCCCGGGACAGGCGTTTCGCCCTAAAAATTGAATTATCCACTACTTGATACCGAAAATTCTATGTTACGCGAAAACCTGATTAATATTTACGAAACCAGCTTCCGGGAGAACTATGCACTGCCGGCATTGACCGACTATTTCAAGCAGGAGAACTTCACCTACCTGGAAATGGGCGCCGAGATCGCCAAGCTGCATCTGCTCTTCGACGAGGCGGGCATCCGGCAGGGCGACCGAATTGCGCTGATCGGCCGCAACAATCCCCGCTGGTGCATCACCTACATCGCCACGATCACTTACGGCGCGGTCATCGTGCCCATTCTGCAGGATTTCCATGCCAACGACGTGATCCACATCATCAACCATTCGGAAAGCCGACTGCTTTTCCTGGGCGACACGTTCTGGGACGCGATCGAAGCCGACCAGATCCGGAAAGTCGAAGCCGTCTTCTCGCTCACGGACCTGAACGCGATCTACGAGCGCCGGGATCCGAAGAAACTGACGGATTTCCAGAAGAACCGCGAAAATCACTTCCGCAAAGCCTATCCGAAAGGGTTCGGACCGGAGCATATCCGCTTTCACAAGATTCCCAACGACCGGATGATCCTGCTCAACTACACCTCGGGAACGACCGGATATTCGAAAGGCGTCATGCTCTCGGTCAATAACCTGACGGGCAACGTGCTCTTCGCCCGAGGAGCCATAAACACCCAAACCGGCACGAACTATTTCCAGCGCGGCGGACGCACGCTCTCGTTCCTGCCTCTGGCACACGCCTACGGCTGTGCATTCGACTTTCTCGCGCCGCTGGCCGTCGGAGGCCACATCACCCTGCTGGGCAAAATTCCCACTCCGAAGATCCTGATCGAAGCCATGCAGGTCGTGCGCCCCACGATCATTTGCTGCGTACCCCTGATTCTCGAGAAAGTCTATCGCAAACAGGTACTGCCGCTGCTCGAAAAGGGGCCGATGAGTATCGCTATGAAGATTCCGCTGCTGAATACCGCCCTGCGCTCGGTAATCCGCAAGAAGATGATGGAATCGTTCGGCGGAGAGGTGAACATCTTCATCGTGGGCGGTGCACCGATGAATATGGAAACCGAAGCATTTCTGATGAGTATCAAATTCCCGATCACGATTGGATACGGCATGACCGAATGCGCTCCGCTCATCAGCTTCACTCCCGACAACGAATTCAAGGCCGGTTCCTGCGGGCGTTTCCTCTCGGAATTTATCCAGGTGAAGATCGACTCGCCCGATCCCGAACACGTCGCGGGCGAGATCCTGGTGCACGGCGAGCACGTCATGATGGGTTACTACAAGAACGAGGAGGAAACCCGGAAGGTCCTGGACGAAAAAGGGTGGCTCCATACGGGCGACATCGCCACGATGGATCCGGACGGCACGCTTTACATCCGCGGCCGCTCGAAAACCATGATACTCACGGGAAGCGGACAGAACATTTACCCCGAAGAGATCGAAGACAAACTCAACAACATGTATATGGTCCAGGAATCGCTGGTTCTGGAGCACAACGGTCGTTTGACGGCATTGGTCGTTCCCGACTTCGAACAGGCGGAGCTCGAAGGGATCGATAAAGAGGAACTGCCCCGAATCATGGAAAACAACCTCAAGGAACTCAACAAACTGTTGGCATCCTACGAACAGGTCGCAAGCATCACGGTCTATCCCACCGAATTTGAAAAGACGCCCAAACGCAGCATCAAGCGCTACCTATACAATACGGCTCTGCTGGAGAAATAGGCCGATTCGATGACGCACGAAAAATCGCTATCGAAGGGTTTTCCGCCGACAATCCGACAAGTTTCCCTTCGAAACAGCTTGCCGCCTTTTCAGGCGGCAAGCTGTTTCGAAGGCTCCTCGGAAATCTTCGCAATAGTCCGTACGATTGTCCTTACCTTTCACTATCTTTGCAGAAAACAGGATGCGCCTCGGAAAACGATGAACAAGTTCCCGTTTTCTTCTCGGCTTTCACTATCTTTGTATTTGTAGAAGATAGGATGCGGTTCGGCAATCTTTGCGTGCAAGCCTGCACGATTGACCTCACCTTTCACTATCTCTGACACCGAACATTTCGCCTCGACAAAATGCAAATAAATTTGCGTTTGCCTCCGGCTTATCGCTATCTTTGCCAATATGAAATTCAGCAGCAAACAAATGATCGGAGAAAACCTCCTGTACCTGATGGTATGGATGGTGATTATCCTAGTACCGGTCCTCAACTCGAAAATGCTCGAAGAGGTACACGTCAGTCTGGAGAACATCCTGATCGCCTGGCTAAAAATCGCACCTTATCTGCTGATCTTCATCATCCACAACAGCCTGATCGCTCCCAGACTGTTACTGCGAAAACATCGTTATGTATGGTATCTGGTCGTCAATCTGCTGACCATTACGGCCGTTTTCTCGCTGGTCGCCATTTATGAAAAATACGCTCCATACGACACCGAACCCTACATCCTGAACGGCAAAGCGTCATTCACCGATCTGGCGATCTATTGGAACATCCTGCTGGGATTCTTCATGACGGGCCTGAACATGGGTATCAAACTGCTGTATCGCTCCCTGCGCGACGAACAGCAAATGGAGGAGCTCAAACGTCAGAACCTGCAAGCGGAAATGGATTATCTGCGATACCAGATCAACCCCCATTTCTTCATGAATACGCTCAACAATATCCACGCCCTGATCGACATAGATACCGAATACGCGAAAAGCGCCGTCATCGAACTGTCCAAGATGATGCGGTACGTTCTCTACGAATCGGGCAGCGAAACCATATCGCTCAAAAAGGACATCCAATTCATCGAGAACTACATCGAGTTGATGCGCATCCGCTACGACAGCAGCATCGACATCCGTTTCGACTATCCGGACTCGATCCCGAATAAAGTGGCCATCCCGCCCCTGCTGCTGATCGTATTCGTCGAAAACGCGTTCAAGCACGGAGTAAGTTATAACCACGCCTCGTTCATCCAGATCCGAATCGGCTACCGGGATGATGCGGTAACGGCCGTCATCAGCAACAGCCGTCACGAAAAATCCCGGTCGGGTACTACGGGCATCGGACTCGAAAACGTCAAAAAACGGCTGGCATTGATTTACCAGGACAACTATACGCTCGCTATCGACGATTCCGATCCGGCCGTTTATACCGTCAAACTCATAATCCCCATCATGCCATGCTGAAATGTATCGCCATAGACGACGAGCCGCTGGCACTGCGGCAATTACAGGGTTATATCGCCAAAATCAATTTTCTGAAGCTCGAAAAAGCGTTCACCAACGCCATCGAAGCCCAGCAATATCTGGCCGGAAATCCGATCGACCTGATTTTCGTGGATATCAACATGCCCGATTTGAGCGGCGTAGAGTTCGTACGGTCGCTCGTCAGCCGCCCGATGATTATCTTCACGACGGCATATTCGGAATACGCCGTCGAGGGATTCAAACTCGATGCGATCGACTACCTGCTCAAACCGTTCAGCTTCGCCGATTTCAACCGTTCGGTAACCAAAGCGCAATCGCTGTATGAACTGTTGGCCTATCGGAAGACACAGGGGGACGTCCCGGCCCCGGAAGCCACCCCGCGCGACCGGGAGTACATCTCGATCAAAGCCGATTATAAAACGACGCTGGTACGCATCAGCGACATCGTTTATCTGGAAAGCGAAGGCGAATACGTACGGCTCCATCTGGACGACCGATCGACCATCACGACTCTTTTCCGGCTCAAGAACATGGAAGCGGCCCTGCCGTCGGAAATGTTCATGCGGGTCCACCGTTCCTACATCGTCAACCTGCAACGTATCAGGAGCTACGTGAAAGGTCGGGTTTTCATAAGTGACAGCGAATACGTTCCGATCGGCGAAAATTACCGGGAGGCGTTCCAACGATACATCGAAGCTCATTACCAGAATCTATAACGGAGAATCGCCTCCGAAGTCGATATCTTCAGGAGAAATCGCACCGTTCCGAACGGACATTCGACCGCCCGGCAACAAATAACAAAACGCGATTATATGTTTTCGGGGAGCTATTGGAAGCCGACACGCCCTTCCCCTCTTTGGAGAGGAAGGGCGTGTCGGCATTACAGAAGCGGCACAGACCGCAAATAAGCTCGATGCCGCGATCGTTGGCCAAGGGTACATCGGAAAGACATGACCCCCAAATATAAACTCTGCATTCCCAGAGCGCAGGCACGCTTGCCACCAACCCCGACTATGAGGGGCGAATCTTATTTGCGATCGGCCAGGCAGCTCTGAATATCCAGACTGACCGGCTCACCGTTGAGAGAAAAAGAGAGTGTGCAATCCTCGAAAGCGGTAAGTTTCTCGAACTGCAAAATAACGGTGGAATTATCGCCCCAAATTGCATCGACACTCTTTGCCTGGAAGGTTTTACCACTGTTATAAAGCACCACATCTTCGATTGAAAGTCCGTTGGTTTCATCACGGTCGGATGCAGGGATTTCAATTTTGATAGTTGTTTTGCCGTGTTTGTTGTTCAAACTCAAAAATTTGGGAGTTGCATGGGCGCTTCCTATCGCCAGCAGAGCGGCAGCGCACGAAAGAATAATTTTTTTCATAGCAAATGAATTTGAAGTGATGTAAAAGAGTTGATTTCCAATCGTTACGAAATAATATCCAAGATACGAAATAATGTCTTTTACTATATGCAGAAGATTCCGATATTTTTACAATAAATTATTGTGGGGGGGGGCTTTTACTCTTTTCGGTACAAAACTAATATAAAAATCCCCCCCCCAAATATTTTGATTAAATTAACCAAAATATATCCGAATGCAAAAGTATCGGGAAAAATCCATGCGCATCAGGCCCGCATAAAGCCTATGACTTACAAGCGGGGAAAACGGTCCATACGGGTATATCGCCCCTCGGCATACTCGTAACAATAGTGCACCAGGCCGTTGGTCAGGACCACGTAACGGGCCCCCAGCACCGAATTGTACCGGACGGCCTGCGCCAGCACCTGACGGTCTATTCCGATCCCGGCAGCCTTGCACTCGACGAGCATCAGCGGACAGGCCCGATCGTCCACGACCACCACATCGGCACGCTGCGGAGATCCGTTCATCGCTACGGCATACTCCTGGACGATCCGCATGGGCTGTGCTCCGCAATGGGAAATCAGGAACCCGATCAGGTGACGGCGCACCCACTCCTCGGGAGTCAGCACCAGGTAGATTCCCCGAAGCGGATCCCAAACGGTCATCTGCTCCCCACGCTGCGAAATCCGCAATTTGACTGCAGGAAAATTGAGCCGGGGATAGTCGGGAATCATATTCGGAAAAAATTAGTAACTTTACAGGGACAAATATACGAAAAGGCGACGGAATCCGTATCGCCCCGTATGCAAAGTGCCCCAAGCCGCAGAATACAGCGCAAAGCGGGAGCGAGCGTACGGGCTCGCAAACAAAGAGTGCCGATCGTATCTTATTACTTAACTAAACAGCGAAAGGCGGACGGCGGGTCCAACTCGTCCGCATCCGCCCGAGCCGCATAAAAAATTTATCGCCTTATGAAGAGTCTTTTGACCTTGCTCCTTCTCTCTTCCGCATGGATGACCTGCGCCCAGGATTACGCTTCGCCGGAGCCGGTCGAGATAGGCAAGGAGCTTTCCCGCACCACTTTCGTCGTCTATCCGACGGCGGAAGAGGCTGCCGCCGGATCGCGCGAAGCCTCCAAATACTTCACCCCGCTGGCAGAGTGGGAAAAAACGACGACCGAAGCCGGCACGGAGTTCTCCACGAAATTCACGGTGCCCTTCGCCTGGATAAACCGCCAGGTGCTCCTGCATGTGGAGTGGGCTTCGTCGGCTTACGAAATTCGCCTGAACGGGAAAGTCGCGGGATATTGCCAGAACGGGAGCAATCCGGCGGATTACAACTTCACCAAACAGGTCCGGGAAGGGGTCAATAATCTGACGATCAAGGTGCTGTCCAATCCTGCAAGCGCCGTACTCGAAAGTTGGGCGCATCCCTCCGAACCGGCGTTAGGCAGTTGCTACGTCTTTTCCCAGCCGACCATCCGCATCCGCGACCTGTTCACCAAAACGTACCGAAACGGCAGCGTCTTCAACGGCGAGGTAGGCATCGTGGTGAAAACCGACGCGCTGAATCCCAAGAAAGCGAAAATCCACTACGAACTGCTGACGCCGCAGGACGAAGTCGTGACATACGGCAGCCAGGAGATCGAACTCGACATGCGCAGGGAAGATACCCTGCGTCTGGTCGCCCAGATTCCCGATACGATGGTATGGAGCGCCCGCAACCCGACACTCTACACCCTGCGGCTCAAGACACAGACTGAAGGCCGTTATACGGAGTACGTATCGCTCAAGGTCGGCTTCCGCACCGTCGGCAACACCCGGGGGCAGTTGGCGATCAACGGGTATCCGGTAGCACTCAAGGCCGTACCCGACCTGGGTACGACCGTATCGCCGAGCCAACTGCTCGAATGGAAGGAACAGGGGTACAACCTGATTCTGCTTCCGGCAGGCGGCGTATCCGGTGCGCTGTACGACCTTTGCGACCGATATGGCTTCTATGTCGTCGAACAGGCTCCGATCAACACCAGCCGCAGCGGTATGTCCCGCCGCAAGGGAGGGAATCCCAGCAACGATCCCGCATGGCAGGCGGCCTATATCGCCCGTATCGAGGAGAGCTACCACACCACGAAACTGCATCCGTGTGTCGTAGCATTCTCGCTCGCCGAAGATTCCGCCAACGGAATCAACCTCTACGAAGGTTATCTCCACCTCAAGGGCCTCGAAAAGGAGCGCCCGGTTCTCTACCCCGATGCCGGCGGAGAGTGGAACAGCGACAAACTCCGGCTGTCGGCCGAACAATAATCCGCTCGCCGCTCAAAAATAAAAAGGGCTGTCTGCTACATATAGACAGCCTTTTTTCATTCGTACTACACTCCAAGAACATCTTAAAACACCTCGCTTCCGACAAGTTTTGTCGGATCGTTTCGTTTTACGATCGAACACGCACGACAGAAACCTCCCTCGGACGACGAGTGCTGACAGCAGGCAACAGGTCAAAAGACAGGCAACGGCAAGCGAGTGACAGGCGCAAATGGCGAGTAACGAAAGACAGGCAGCGAACAACAAGCGACGGGAGCAGAGAGCAAGCGACGAAGAGTTGGTAGCACGTGACGAGCGGCAACTACAGATAACAACCGACCGGGAAAAGCTGGTAGCAGGCAATCGGGCGATGAGTCAGGGGACAGAAGGCCGGCAGCGTACAACCGGGCAAATGGCGAGCAACGGCAAGCGACGGATAGCTGAAACAGTCAGCAGGTGACGAAGGTAAATAACAGGGACACAAGTAACGGGCAACAGATAATAGATGCAGATGACAGGAGAAGTAACAAGCGACAAGTGACGGAGCATCCGCTATCGAAGGGTTCCTTCCAATATCTCTGAAAACCGTCCTTGCCCTGGTTTTGAAACTCCCACCCTGTCGCACCCGATTCGACACCATTATACGGAATACAAAACCCTACTCAGCATTCCGCCGATATTTGCAGGCCGGTTTTTCTATTTACCACTATATAGATAGCTATAGAAAGACGGCAATGCCCATTACTTTTTACTTTCCGTTCGGGAGCGACGAAAAAAATACCGAAGAATAGGGACACCAGCACCAATCACTCCGCCCAAGGATGAAATACCCGGACAAACACCAATCCGACTCTGTCATTTCCTGCCCCAAGCAGCCGTTATCAATAATCGGACTCTTAGCACCGACAACCTTCCTATAAAAAACGATTCGAACACTCCAAAGAGAGGGGGGGGGCACTGACGATCTTCCCTGCAAAACAGAAACCTCGCTCCCAATCAATCCCATAAAACAAAAGACAATCACATTATCAGTCCCCGTAAAACAGGCGCAAATGCCGCCGGACTTTCCCCGACATACAAACGAATGTCAAGGGACTTTCCCCAAGTCTATCTCTTCCAAAGATCCTTATACACAAAAAAGAGGGGAAGAGATCGCTCTCTTCCCCTCCGGGATTCCGTTACTCGTCGAAATTCGACGAATAACCGTTTTGTTTCGGATTATTTAACGATTTCAGAAGCAGCCTTGAGCTGTGCTCTTACATCAAAATCCAATTTATCCGATACCTCCTTTTTAGAAGCTGCATTGAGGATCGAAGACTTGCCATGGTCTGCACGCTCGCGCTCGATCTGCATGAACGAAGCCTGGCTGAAACGAATCGGAGCAGAAAGATCCACCTTCGATACGGTCGATACAGCCGATACCTCGCCGCGCTTATCATCGAAACCATCGGTCGGAGCAGTATCGATATCACCCTGGTGGTCAGGATCGTTCAGCAAGATTTCTTCATACATCAACTCACCCCAAGCACCGGTTGCATCCTGACCTGCATAGTAGAAGCCCCAAGGACCTACTCCCGGCGGAGTACAACGACCGTGCTTAGCATCCTTATAGATGGCTACAAACGGATAATTCTCGAAATAATCGAAGATCAACATATCCGGCAGAGGCAGCGTACCACCACGAGGTGCATGGATCAAGACCCACGTATGAGCAGTTTCCTCACTAGTCGGCTCCGCTTGGTAAACGCATACATACTGATTACCAGCATAGTTCCCCCAAGCTGCAGGATAACGAGCTGCAAGTTCATCACCGTTGTAAACCTGCCATGTTCCAGATACAGTTGCTTTCATATTACGCGGCAACGGTTTCGATTCTACGCGGGCAGAACTCAAATCGGACTGAGCCTGGCCATCCGCATAAGCAAAACCATAAGCCACATACTCGGTACCCGGCGTACACGAAGATGTCAGAACCTCTTCACCGACATACTGTGCCAATGTACCGCCACCGTCTGCATGAATCACTGCATCGATGAACTGACGCCAATCCTTATACTGATCGAAGTTGTTTGCAGAAGTCAGACCTACATGGTACCAAACGTCGTCCTGAGACGGAGTAACGGTACAAGTAAAGCTACGCATTTCGATCTTCGAGAACTCGAATTCCAACTTAAAATCTGTAGGAGCGACATATTCCGGAGTCGTGAATTCGGTCACCGAAACATCGGTAGTACGATGTCCGTATTTGTCGAAACCGAAAATAAAGATTTCGTAAGTGCTCTCCGGCTCGATACGCCACTCCTGATCGGCCCCCATCTTGGTCGTCATTTCGCCTTTCTGCACCCATTCGTTGGTCTGCCAGTTGGGAGGGGTGCCATCACCCAGGCCCGAACCGGAATCATACATATCCAGACGCTGGAGCAGACGCTCGACACAAACGCTTTTACCGTATTTCTCGGCACTGCCGCCGGGATACATACCGATGAAATATTTCGTCTCCAGATTCGAGGGCGTAATCTTGATCTCGCAATCCTGAGCTGTCACATTCAACTTCTCGACCGTGAACGTGCAATTATCGGTTACAGGAATCTCTCCGGTCGTAACCGTGAAATATTCCTCGGCATTTTCGCTGTTGATATTGTAGTTGTCATCCATGCCGAAGCACCAGAAATAGTAGTCGTTACCGCCCCATACACGGTTTTTTAAAGACGTGTTCAACATGAACTTCTGCTCGCCCTGATAAAGAGTCGGACGCTGCTTACGCGCACTGGACTGCAACTCCTGCAAATACTCTTTGCTGGTCCACTCGTCAACCTTGTAAACATAACTGTTCATCGTCGAGAACATCCACTTCGCATCCGGATTGCTCGGAGTGATCGTTACCTCTACGTTGTAAGGATTGTTGTCGGGATAAGGGTCGGCATTGACCTGCTTGGAAGTAACCGTGAACGTAAGGTCGGTCATCTCGACATTCTGGGTCGTGAACTCCGCCTTGAAAAGGTCCGTAGTAGGCACGCCCTCGGACGTACAACCGTACACATACCCATAATATGCCGTATTGGCAAGCGACAAGTCATCCACGGTATTGGTCTTCGAACCTTTCATGAGTAAGATGTTCAACCATTCAGACAACTTCATCCCCCGACTTTCGGCCTGTTCTTTCACCGCCTCCAAGTCGGCCTGAATGAAAGCCTCGTCGGACTCGAACGAATCGACGTATTCTTTAGTCATAAAAGCGCACAGATAGGTCTCGCTCTCGTTCGAAGGAACGATCTGCATTGCACAGCCGTTTGCCGTAATCGACTTCGGATCGATCGTAAGTTCGAACGTCATGGTACCACCCTGATTTACGGTAACGACTACATCGGCTGCCCCCGTATAAGAAAGGGTGATCTGCCCCGAACGAGACTCGACACCCTCGTCGAGTGCAGTGTAATCAAACTGGACGTATCCCGGCTCCGCATAGTTGAAATTCTTGATCCAATCCACGTTCGTCGTTGCCTCGACAATAGACGATTTATCGGCCCCTTGAATTTCATACGCCAAACGACCCGTTCCAGCGTTTTTCGATAAGGAAAGCGTAGTTTTAGCTACGATGGTGACGCTGTAATCCACGCCATCGTCGCTTCAGCCACTGCTTGCACTCACCATTGCGAGCATCGCCACAAGCGCCATCGCAAAAGAAAAATACTTTTTCATAGAAAAAAAATAACAAGTAGTTTAGTGAAAGAGCTACCGGATCGAAATCCGGACACCCTTTCGGGTTAATAAAAATTAAAAGTTAGGTATTAAAAACATCATAAAAAAGCGAAAATCCACCATGCAAGTATCGTAGAATAATCCTAATACACAATATAACCAACAAAATTCAATTCTTTTGTCCCGTCCGTTCCCCAGCGTATTCCTGCGATAAAGCAACTGCACCGAACGGAATCAATATTCTCGCCTTCATTCGGAATCGAATTCTTAATCCGAAATTCTCTCAAAGGTAGGAAATTAATCTAACTTAAACAACTTTTTAAGACAGTTTTTTCAATAAAAAAGCAAATCAAAAATCACAATATATTGAATATCTTACATTTAAAATTCAAATATTCGTACCTACAAAAAATCCCCCCCCCAAAAAAAATGATTTTTAGCCCACAGGCGGCGTTTTTTCCATCACCTGGACGGATGTACCGAAATAATAAATCTTGAAACATAATAATTCGGTAACCAGTCGATGCACCTATATAACTTAAATAATATTTTATTTAGTATATACACAAGATAAAAAAAAGCAAAATTCCGTTTCGAAGCCCTCCTCTGCATTTTTTACGAAGAAAAAATATTTTTTTCTTGCAGAAATAAAAAAAACATCCTACATTTGCACCTGCAAACGCCTCTTTAGCTCAGTTGGTAGAGCACGACACTCTTAATGTTGGGGTCCAGGGTTCGAGCCCCTGAGGGGGTACGGAAAGGCGGAAAACTTAAGTTTTCCGCCTTTTTTATTGTCCAAACAGCCCCTTATAGCTGATATATCTTACCGTTTCGTGTATCTTTGTAATTGGATCCCACCGTAAAGGATCTATGTAGGATAAAAAAATTTTACAAAGTCCCTTATTCAGCCGAGGTATAAAGATAAATTCAAACAGGTTATGGAGATCAATAAAGATAACTGGAAGCAGATCGATCTAAATGTGGACAGCCTGTGGTTGATCCCCGAAAGAGAGAGGCAAGGCAAGCACAAGAATATCTATCACGGCAATTTCGTTCCCCAACTACTCAAACGCTTACGAATGCCGGAAATACCGTGCTGGAGTTGTTCGCAGGCAGCGGGACTACCCTGTTCGCATATGAAAACCTGCGCAAAGATTACATCGGATTCGCCCCCCCCAAAAAAATTATCGATTATGTCAATAGCATTATGAGCGAATGGTCTTCGATCAACTACGCAATCAAGAGTGTCGATGTCACCGATCGACAGCCGTTTTCCGAGGCGATCGCAGCATAGCTGGGCGAAAGGCACCGAGAGGAGGTCGATTTTATGATCGCTCATCCGCCTTATCTGGACATCGTAAAATTCACCGACGACAGCAGGGACCAGTCCAATATTTCGGACATCGATGCTTTCTAAAAAAAATTGTCGAACGCAATAGCCACGGCTTCCGATACTTGAGAAAGAACGGTTATTTTGCGATAGTCACCTGGGGATATTTCTGAAAAAAGCGAAGTGATTCCTTTGGCTTTCAAGATAATGGATTCCGTAAAACAACACCTGAAAGTCAAGTTAAAGGGCATCGTGGTTAAAAATATCGAAGGGAATCGCGGTAAATTAGGCGCACAAAACATCTGGAAATACAGAGCGTTGAAAAGCGACTACTTTTTATTCAACCGAGCAGAGTTTCCGAGTACATCTGGAGCACATGTTCGCAGGCACGAGATCCAGAAATAAAACCGTAGGTTTCAACCGATCAGCACATTCCAATATATCAGTTGCTCAAACGGGAAATACACTGGTTGCAATGATGGCCGATTTCAGCCGGGTACGCGCGAACGATTATGCGATATTTTACGTGCAGACATCGAAAGGAAAAGAAGGGAAATTTTACGGCATATATCAGATCGCCAGTGACCCTTTCCTTAAACCCGACGGTTACTATTTGCGCGAGAAACTTTGGATAAATCTGACATTCCGGGTATTGAGCAAACCGTACGAAGTATTTGCAAAAGGGGCTTCCGAATGGGAGGCTTTGGATGATATAATAAGGTATATAGGCCCCTATCAAATGCTGTGCAGTTTGATATACAGAAAGCTGAAAGGCAATCGCGGAAATACCATGCTTATGCCCTATGAGGCAGAGCGGTTGTTTTCTTTAATCCGCTCGAAAAAATAACCATAAGGCCCTCAACGGGAACAGTTTCACCGATGAAAACAGAAGACAAGTCGAAAATATGTTGCAAACTGAAGTATATGCCGACGAAACACAGACCGCGTTCGACATCTTGCCCCGACTGATCTACAAGAGACGCAACAGGAAAGCCTATAAAGTACATTTGCAGATGTATTTGGCGCAACATATCGGCAGGGATCCGATCTTGAACCGGGCCCTTAAAGTCAATTGCAAAAACATAGAATAGTTAGGAAACAAGGTTTCATGCGGCATCGGCATGCAGCGAATCGATGTGATGTTTTCGCAGAAAATAGATGAAAAAACAAAATAGATCGTACCTATCGAACTGAAGGCCGTAACTAATCCCAGACAGATATCCCGATATATAGACTGAATAGAACAGTAGTATATTCCCAACAGACCGAGCGTAATACATCCAATCCTGATATGCCCGGAATCAGAACTCGGTCAAAAAAACATCAACGCATTCAGAGCGTTCGACACAAAATCCAATAGACGTTACCTCCTATCCTTGGAATATTATAGAATTTACAGACGACGAAGAAATGCTGAAGTTTAATAATATCATGTACGAGTGATGAATTACATAGGATCGAAATATTCGCTGCGGGATTTTATCGACAATACGATCAAAAAGGTCGTCGGCGATAATCCATCGGATATGGTATTCTGCGATCTCTTTGCAGGTACGTGTATCGTAGGGCTCATTTCAAAACACGAGTTAGCAAAGTAATAGCCAATAATTGGAAGTATTACAGTTATGTCCTCAATCGCAACTATATAGGCAACTGCTACGAACTTGCGAACAAAGCCGATTATATAGAAATACTGAACTCGCTGTCAGGGACAGAGAATGGTCTCATATACTCTCAATATTGTCGAGGGGGGGGGTAATGACCGTCAGTATTTCTCCGATGACAACGATCAAAAATAGATGCCATCAGATCGACTATCGAGCATTGGCAGAAACCGGAGAAATATCCGACGATTTATACTATTTCCGGCTGTGCTGTCTGCTCGAAAACGCAGCCAAATGCGCCAATACGGCATCCGTATACGGAGCATTTTTCAAACATCTCAAACAGTCAGCACAGAAAACGCTCGTTATCGCTCCCGCAGATTACCAAATAAACAACGGCGAACACGAAGTGTACAATGAAGATGCGAATAGTCTGATTAAGCGGATCGAGGGCGATATTTTATACCTCGACCCACCGTACAACTCCCGACAATACAGCGCAAACTACCATCTGCTGAACACGATTGCCGACTATAAATCATTTACTCCGAAGGGAAAAACGGAGCTAAGAGAATACAACAAATCGAATTATTGCAGTAAGGCGAAAGTACAGCATACATTCAAAGATTTGATCCGGAACGCCCGGTTCAGATACATCGTATTGTCGTACAATAACGAAGGCATAATGCCAATGCAGACCATCGAACAGATAATGACCAAATATGGCAATTATCAGATGTTTCAAAAGGAGCATCAGAGATTCAAAGCAGACAAGACTGAAAATAAAAACCACTTGGCCGATACCACCACAGAGTACCTACAGGCGAAACAGAATCCGCAATAGTCGCCCGACTCATAAAATGCGACGCGACAAAATATGGAAAAATACAGTATCTTTCGGGAAACAGGAAAACAAATCGGATCCGCACGGCTAACCGGCAGAGCTGAAATCGTCCAAATGCTGAATCAGGGAAAAAGTATCGCGGCAATCTGCAAGGAATACGGGATCGCGAGAAACACCTTCGATCGGTTCAGAAGACAATACACCTATACTATTATAAAAGGAGAGAAAAAACGCTGGAGGGTAAACGGAAATGCTGCGGAGTTAAAAGAGAAAATACATGCAACGCTATAAACTGATGACTTTCCTCCCAACACAGGATAAGAAGGGGAGAGGGAAAAAGCCTGTCGCCACTCCGAAAGCGGCCCTCCACTGTTGCTGCACAAGGTCAGAAGGACAGCTGCGGCAAAAGCAGAATCAAACCTCGTAGCCCACACGCCCCCAACTGCATTCGATATTCACAAGGAAAGGGAACCTTTTTTCCCGCAATCTTTTATATCCGGAGTGAAAGATCAGAAACGGATTCCGGCGAAATCCGTCTTTCAACGGATCGTCGATACGGCATCGAACTCTTCGGGAGCGTAAGTCCGCAAGGCGAGTTTTTTAACCCAAACGACGAAGATCCCCGTGAGTACCAAGTTCAGCACGAGGGTCAGCACCGAAATAACCAGTGCCGGACCGCCCAAGCTATATCCCAGCGCAATGAAGATAACGCCCGCCCCTACCTCGCCGCGGGTAAACATACCGATCGAAAGGGCCAGACGTTCGCTCAACTTCCGATCACGATAAAAAAACATCGGGAAAAGTTTGCCCAGGTTGGACAGCAACGAGACGATCACCACATGGAATGCGATCACGCCCCACGACATCATGGGCTGCGAACCGGTCACGGAAGAAGCAGCTTCCCCAGTCGCAGCAGTCATACCGATAAACAACGGCATGCTCAATCCAACCAAAAACATGAACAAGAACGAAATGCCGGAAGCGGCCATCCGCTCCCCGCGAGATTCGACATGCCTGGTTTTCATCACCATACCCAATACGAAAGCGGGAAGCAGCACCTCGATATGAATACTGCCCTCCTCGCCGAAATAATATTTGGAAAGCAGGTAAACCAGTTGGGTAACACCGAAAACCACGACCGAATAGGTCAGAATCGCCCACCAATCCTGCCTCAACTCATACGTACTGAGTTTCTTCCACCCCAGCCACAACAGCAGAAAGACGATCACCACGACGACGAAAAGCTGCCAGCGCAGACCGATCATCAGGATTTGCAGAGGTATCATCAGCAGGATGGTATCCAGATCGTCGAAAATCGCCAGCACCTGAATTTTCCGATACATCCAGCTTCGCTTGAGCCGCAGGGCCGCGAGCATCGTGAACAGGATGCCGGCCGAAGTCGGAGCGGCAAAACGGCTCAACAACAGATTCTCTTTCCAGGCGTCGCCATTGCCCCAAAACTCGGGCGGCAACAACACGAAAACATAGTACAGAGCGATGAGCAGCCAAGGTACGGCTGCCGTAGCCATAGCGATGAAATAGTCCTCGGCATAGGAGCGCCAACGTTTTTTATCGATCTCGAATTCCCGGCCGACATTGATCATGATGAACGACAGACAGACATAAAGAAAGGTCGTCGCCCCGGCCCGAAATGCAGGATAGCTCTCTCCGAGCATCCCCGGAAGAATCTGGGAAGCCACGAGGCCAAGGATGAGAAGCAGGGAAAATGAGAAAATCTTTTTCATCGGAGGTTTTCAATAGAATGTTCGCGCAGTCGGCACAAGGATTTATGTCGGCTAAATCGCGGGTACCGCCCGGAATTTTGGTACAAAGAAAATCAAAATCCCGGAATTTCCCCGCATCGTCCGCCAAAAAAGCACCGACTGCGCACCTCAACGCCACTTTTTCGTGCGGAAGAACAAATAGGTCACGAATCCGATGACGATCATCACGCCCCAGGCCAGGATATAACCGTGCTCCCACTCCAGTTCGGGCATGTTACGGAAATTCATCCCCCATACTCCGACCAGAAAAGTCAGCGGAATGAAGATGGTCGATACGACAGTCAGCCGTTTCATAATATCGTTCATCCGCAAATCGTTGTTCGAGATATACAAATCCATCAGCGACGAAAGGGTTTCACGGCAGATGTCGATATTTTGCGCCACGTTGAGCAGGTGATCGTTCACATCGTTGAAGAAGGGCCGATTGACCCGGTGCAACAAACTCGAATCGGAACGAAATAGCCGCGAATATTGTTCCTTGAGCGGCAGAACCGTCCGCTTGAGCTGCATGTAATCCCGCCGGAGCTCCTGCATCTGTACTCCGATGTCCCGGTCTCCGGTATCGGCCAGCAATGCAGATTCCAGCTCCTCCAACCCGTCGCTGATCGCCGCTGCAACCGACATATAACCGGTTATCAAGCCATTGAGCAACACCGAAAACAGGTAGTCCGACTGTCGGAGCACCCTTGAAAAAATGCAACAGTCTGAGAAATTGGGCTGTTGCATTTTTTATGTTGGGACAAGGTAACGAAAAGGGAACGGTTCTCTTTTCCGTTGCTTGCGTTAGTAATCACAACCTCAAATAACAATTGTAAAGGTAATAAAAAAACGACAGAAACAATCGATAAGATCCTTTTCTTGTGTTGACCATCTTATTTTTGACGTTCATATAAACCTTTCCATCCTTTACTCAATCCGCACACTGCCCCATTCCATCCGGTAGCGACCAGCCCATGGGATCGGAGGGACAAGCTGCAAGGTCGACCCGTGAGGGGCGCTTTGTATAGCCTTGCAGCTTATTCATTCGATCCATACCTTTGCATTCGGGTGGAATGGGGATTTCGTTCCCAGCCTCCCGTTATAGCTTCGGGCCTTTAGAGTTCTTGGGGGATGGCACGATCCTTCCTTGTTTTGTATCGTGTCGGAGCGTTCGGGGTTTTCTTGGATCGTCCCAACTTTCTTGATACGTTTCGTCCAAAGGATTCCCTTTCCAGAGGTAGGGCCTTGCAGTCTGCCCGTGTCCTCCCCACCATTGAACGAGAGCACGGACGACAAAACCGCCCTTTAACAAGTCCCGGTCCATGCGCCGCATGGTGTATTTGCCGTATTCGACCCACTCGCGTGGATCGTGTCTGATGTAGGCCCGTCCTCGCGTCAGGTTATCATCCATGACCAGATAACCGTTGAACGTTTTCCCTTCATACTGCATCTCTTCGATATAAACCGGTTGCCCGTCCTTTATTTGTTCTACCTGTTCATCTGTAAGCCGTACACCAAATATTATCGGATTTCGGGTGGAATGTTCCTGTTTATGCCGTTCTATTTCCTGCCTTTCCCGTTCTGCTCGGTTCGCTTCGATGGCTTTACAGAGGTTGGCGTAGCTGAATTTCCGATCTACCTGCGAGGCCTTGAAAGTTAAATTCTCTTTAGTAAAGGTTATGCCTTGTATTCCTTTGGCCGGATCACCACCTCGGTGAATAAACGTCGTTTCAATACCTATGTCCTGCAACCGTTCCGCGAGTTCCGGCAAGGAGACACAATACGGCAGTATCGCTTTTACCGCTTCGTAAACGGCGTATTTTACTTTGTCGGGATTATGTAGCCGCTCGATCTTTACGTTCTCTTTTCCCTCGGAGAAGGTAAGGCCGTATTTCTGTTTCATGGCCTTGCAGACCGCTACGCTCCGGATCCTTTCGTTATGGCTCCGCACCAACTTCGTATCGTACTTTACCCGGTTGTAAAGGATATGCAGATGGGGATGCTCCGTGTCGGTATGCCGCACCACGATGTACTGCGTATCGGTGATTCCCATACGCTGCATATATTCGCGTGCAAGGCCTGCCATAAATCCGTCCGTGAGCCTCGGCTTGTCGTCTTTGTGGAACGAAAGGGATATATGACCCACGACCTCGGTCTTCTCCGGCCGGGCCTTGCGCTGGAAATTGAAACTGCCGATTAGGGAACGGATGTCGGATAACTCCACTCCGTCGCTGTCTATCATACGGGCGTGACCGCTTTTTTCGAGCAGGTAGCGCACGGCTCCGCCGAACGACTTACCTGTTACGATCTTTGCTATCATAGAAATATCCCTTTATATGTCGTGCCAACCGTTCGTAAAACTCGATCAGTCCGATAAGACGTATAACAATGCCGTCCATCCCCTTTTGTGTGTTGGCAATCCGTGCCAACTGGTTCAGGTTGTTCCCCTGTCGGGCCAGTTCGGCTACTGCGGCAAGTATCGCGGGCGGAATATGCCGTGGGGATTGCCCCGTAAGTACCTTTTCCCGGCAGTAGGTGGCAAGATCCGTCCCGGCGATGATCGCTTCGTTTTGCAGCCTTCGTTTTACGTCGGGCGTAACATGGAATTTGACCTCTGCGGTGCGTTTCTCGGAGGTGACTTTAGGTGGTCTGCCACCTTGGTTGCGGTGATCCATTTTGTTATCTGCCATAGCCCTTACCTCCTTTCTTTCCGCTTATGAGATTAGGCTTTGGGGCCGGGCGACCGAGAGGGAGCCGGTTGGCGGCATCCGAGATGCCGAGAGTCCCGAATCCCCTGCGACCGACGGGAGCGGGAGATGGTTCGGTGTGCGACCACAGGGAGTCTGCCGAACGGGACTGCCCCGCAGGGCAAGGTTGCCGGAGAGTCCGAGAAGCCCCGCATGGGGGTTTCGAGGGCCTCCGGATACAACCTTGTTCCTTAAGGCTTCGAGAAAGTCAGATACCAAAGCCAAGGTCCCGAACGCGGCACTCCGGACCTCACTCCGAATCCCCGTTGCACGGAATCGGCAGGGGAGAAGAACGATAAATACGGGAAGGCCGCTCCTGATATATACGCCAGGATCTTGATAAGTGGACTGTGAAGTTAAGTTGTCGGGCAGGGATGGATTAATCGTAACAGTTACCCGAACGGATCGGGTTGTAACGCTCCAGACTACGGACGTTACCAGATTGCAACGCTGCAGCGTTGCAGTTCAGTGGGGACGGTATCCGACATTCGGATGTGCTGTGAAATGGATGTTCATGGCTGTGCGATTTACGTCTGTTTACTCAAACAACGTTGCCCGCTGCGGGTTGTTGCGTCCATGTCGGATCTTGCGTTCCATTGCCATCTGTTGCTACCCGAGTATAAATCGTGCAAGACACCGGAGCCAACCGCTGCCATGGCGAAGCCAACCACTGCCACTTCCGTACGATCGTACAACTTGCCGTATATCGTAGGCGTTAAGAATTGGCAGACCGTCCTGTAACGGCAGCTGAAACACACAAAAACGCACTATGATGAAAAACCGGGCGCACCGAATCCGCGATGAGTGAAAATTACCCGATCGCACATACAGACAAACCGATTGTTGAACCGAAAAACAATGAAACGATGGAAAAGATAATATGCATCGGGGAGAAAACATGAACGGTTCTTCTCGACCGGCTGAAAGAGTTGTCCGCCCTTGCCTTGCAGGTACGCCGCCGGTTCGATCCGCAGACCTCAGACGGGTATATGGACAGTGCAGACGTATGCCGGGTATTGAACATTACCAAACGCACTCTGCAAAGCTATCGGGATAAAGGTATTTTGCCCTATACCCGTATCGGCGGCAAGTTCTTTTACCGGGAGTGTGACCTGGCCGACTATCTCGAACGTAGAACCGTCAAAAAACAATAGCCATGCTCGACTACCTGAACAGCGAGAGCGAGGAGGTGAAAACCGCGCTTGCACAACTATCCGAGGCGAAACAGGCGTTGCAACAGGCCAGGGACAACTATTGTCCTTCGATCTTGGATGAACGTTACCTCACGGGCGAGGAGGTCTGCCGCTATCTGCACGTCTCGCCGCGCACACTCCAAACCCTGCGTGATACACGACAGATTCCCTTTACCGTTATCAGCGGACGGGTATTTCTCTATCCCGAGAGCGGAATACGGGAAATCCTTCACAGAAATTTACAGTCTGTCGAAGAACCGTTTTAACCCTTACAAATGGGCCAAGCACAACAAACCCGGGACGCATAGGATATTCAGCCCTATGTGTCCCGGGTTTATTACTGCTCCTACTATTATAACTTAGGTACAAATGCCGCTCAAAGAATGTATTATATATCGGCAATACTCCACCAATGAGTGTTTGTTTGTTCGCGAATTATTTCCTATCTTTACAACGTCTTGTGCAGCAATGTACTTGGCAGACATATTGAAAGTGTTTTCGCACTGTCCTGAGTGGAAAATGTGGAAGTTTTTCAATAACAACGGAACAACGAACAGCACTCATTTCTTGTTTAGATTATGGCAGGGACGCGTTCTGCGTATCTATACCCCATATCTATTCAAGTGTGGGGTATTGCGTCGTTTATTGTTGTTATCGGTCTTTCCACAACCATCCACTCGATAAACGAAATCAGCTCCACACTTTTCTTTTTGTAGTTATAGCAAACACCATTTAGGAGTTGAATGGTGACTAAGAATTGGAATTATTAACCCAATTAAAATAGTTACTATGAAACGATTACTATTAGTTTTCACCTTGTTCAATATTGGAGTCGCTTCGGCTCAATTAAAAACATACAATGGTTCTTTTGAAGATGGTTCTGCAAATTATACTTATAAAGAAGATGGATTGACTCGAATTTTCGAAGGGAATTTTTCATATAAATCAGCAGACGGAAAAAAGTCTATGTCCGGCAGATATACTGATGATATGAAAACCGGATTATGGAAAACTGATTGGTATGGGTTTCATGAAGAAACAAGCTATAAGCAAGGTCTAAAGCATGGAATTTACCGAGTACGATATAAAGATTCCTATAAAGAATTAAAATTAAATGCTCATTTTACACAGGGAGAGTTGGATTCTCTTGATTTTTGGATGCGAACCCCTGACGGGCGCATAATAGCTGGAAATCAACATGGCTCTCCTTCTGTTATCGATACGTGGCTTCACGGAATAGATAACAAATATATTCGTACGCAATATTTTTATAAAGGTATTTATGTCGGATATACGGATTATGATTATTCTACCGGAGATTGGGGTGAACGCACGATAGATGATATCAGGGAGGTTGCTAAATTTTCCGATTCACTAGCCCAACATAACTATCAATATGCAGGCCGATACTATTGTCTTCAACCCCAAAAAGAAAATAAATTTTACAGTCAACTCACTCAGAACGGCGATATTTTTTCCAATGAGCCATACTGGTTCAATGAAATCGCATACTTTTTCATTTACGATTTTCATACCGCATGTTTCGGCTCATCCTTATGGAGGGGCGAAGTTTTTGAACCCGATTATACTCTCTGTTTTGTAATAAAAGAGGATGAAGTCCGAATGAATGCTGAGAAAAAGCAAATCGAACAAGAAAAGGCTGAAAAAGCGAGAAAAGAAAAGGAATATGAAGAAACTATTGCGAAAAAGGCAGGCGAGTTTGCTCAAACAGAATATGGCCAGTTTATAAACTATCTCAAACCCTTTGCGGTGAAATCTGATAGTTTGTTTAATCAGGCAAAACAGAATTACATGGATAATGTTTTGAGTAAATATCGCTTAGCAACAAGCCCAGTCCGTCTTGCAGACAGATTTCAAGAATCCAGCACTTTATCGTTAAACTTTAGATATTCAGAGGGAGATAAGGATGGTTATCAATGTAAATTCATTTCACAATTATACCAAATAAATGTTCCCAAAGGATTAAAGGATTTTTCTGTACTTATTTTTCCTACTGCACTTGTATTGGACAAAGAACAATGGCGTGTTTCTGATGCCATCATAGTATATTATCATAACGGATCGGACAATGGTCTTTCGACGGCATTACAGCTCAATTTGCATAAAAGAACCGATTTACACCAAGCTGATTTATACTTGCAACATTTCTATAATGAAATGAAATTGGGGATAAACGGCTTTATTGCCCAAGGAACACAAGTTTCAATTAGTGATAATTATGTTTTTCAAGGATATACAGAAAGCCGTATAATGCAGCCTATTACATCAGATACGAAATATAAAAAGACTCAAATTTATTATGACAGATGGCATAATCCCCAACTATCTAAGGATGATTTTATTCAATCCATTACCAAAGAAGAGGTTACAAAACCCATAGAAGTACGTTTTAACATAAAAAAAGAAGAATGATTATGGCTATTGTCGAACGTAACAGAATTTTGAGGCCATCAACAAGATTAGCTTCTTCTATATCGTATAAAATTAATACAGAAAAAGTTTCGGGACTGGATGAACTGATCGTACGTGTATATTCCGAACAAAAAAGACTGATAGCGGAGTTTCATTTCGCCGGTCGCGATATCGCAGGTAAAAGATCTATCCATTTCCGATATATCAATGAGCGAATTGACTGGGGAAAATATGAAAATTTGATATCGAAAAAGCATAAATTAATAGCTGTAATTTAAGACATTATTTCAATGACCACCTGAAATTGCAAACCAAAGGACGGCAAATTCAAAGTCGTCCTTTGGTTTTGTTTATGTAGAAGTGAGACTTTCCCTTCCCGTAACATTTCGCCTCTGAAGCCCGCCCGCAGATTGTTTCGCACCGTGGCCTCATACACGCCAAACAACCGTGCGATTTGGCTCTGTGTCATCCAGACATTGCCATCGATCAGTCGGACCGAGACCGTACAAGGCCCCTAGTCGTTATCGGTTATCTCAATAGAACCGAGATCTTCTATCTGTTTTTTCATTGTCAGTTCTCTTTATCGGGTTATTCTATCGGAAACTTTTCAGCGATTTTTTGGCTCAGGGCATCCATGTCACGACCGATCTTGTCGTTGGTGATCTTGGCGTAAATCTGTGTGGTGGTGATGTGTTTGTGTCCGAGCATCTTGCTGACCGTCTCCAGGGGAACACCCTGCGAGAGGGTGACCGTGGTCGAAAAGGTGTGCCTTGCCACATGCATCGTCGGATTGAACGACAACCCGGCATGGCGTGCCACATGTCGCAGGGACATATTCATCGAATCACGGTCTTTGACCGGGAATACTTTATTTCCGGGGAGCCTCAGTCGGCTGTAACGTTCTACAAGCCGTTTGGCCACCGGCAGCAGCTTGACCCGAAACTGCGTTCCTGTCTTTTGTCGATGGTCCACGATCCACAGATCACCCCGTTCATCCGTGTGAATATCGTCATGGGTGAGTTTCTTTACATCGGCATAGGCAAGCCCCGTGAAGCAGCAAAATACGAATATGTCCCGGACGATGGCTGTCTTGTAATTGGGGACATAGACCCTCATCACGGCCTGCAGTTCCGATTCGAAAAGGAAACGTCGGTCGCGGTAGGTTACGTTGATGTGGAATCCGGCAAACGGATCGGAGGTGATCCAGCCGTTCTTGAAAGCGGTGTAGGTCATCAGCTTCAACTTCTTGACCGGAGTATGAATGCTGCCGGGAAGCATATGACGAACAGCCGAGAGATAAATCACATACTTCTCAATAAATTCACGCTTCAACTCCCGGAACGGGATATCCTCCAGCTTGTATTCGTATTGCAGGAATGCGGTCAGATAACGGCGGGAACGGGTGTAGTTCACGAGGGTTCCCTCTGCACGGTCTTTGCCGACGCGCTTCTCGGCGAACTCTTTCAGGTAGTCGTCGAAGGTTTGCAGCAGGAGTTGATATCCGTCTCCGAATCCCAGCCAGGCATTCCTGACCTTCTCGGCCGTGACGTAAGAATCCCGGTCGCAGATACGCTGGTACTGCTTGCCGATGTTGGTCTTGATGTTCTCCAGTTTCTCGTTGATCCGCTGGGCTACGATGCTCTTACCCGATGCTTTGTTGGCTTTGGTGTCCCACAATTTGGGAGGGACAGACATTTTGCAACTGAACTGCGAGATGGTTCCGTTGATGGTGATGCGTCCCATGATGGGTGCTTTGCCGTTCTGTTCGGCCTGTCGTTTCAGATAGAACAGAACCTTGAAAGTGCTTCTTGCCATAACTCTAAAAACTTTATTGTTAATACGTTCGTTAGAGTTATTTGTTGTTGTGAAATCCGACGCAAGAAACTGAAAAACAATCCATTAAAAACTAAGTCCGGAAAAAGCTGCGGTAACGATCTGGTAACGCAACTCTTTCCGAACTTTGCCTTTTCATGCGGCTGAACCGCTCATTTACCTCCGGAACAATCTCGTTAAAACACTATCTCCGTGCGTTTTATACGTTATTGCTCCTGTTCTATTTTTTTAAGGCCGCCCCTTTGTTGGGTACGGATTTTCAGTACATTGTTACGGATGGCACGCATCACATCGTCGAAAAAATCGTTGTCCCGCTCCTGAAACGTCAGCACGAAATCAGCGCCCTGCACCAGACTGACCTGCATCGCTTCGCCACCCATAATCTGCTTGGCAATAATCACATTGTACTGATCGTGCTCCTCGACCTTGCTGGCATGGTCGGTATTGAGAATGTCCTGCATGACCAGAAAATCGATCCCGAAATGCGTACAAACCGTCTGCACGGCATCCGTATCTTCCAGTCCGTGAATCTGCAGCCAAGTGATGCCATCGGGCTGAAAGCGGGACTTCATCTCCTCGAAATCATCTCCCGAAGCCTCTTCGACCCGATCCACAGTATAACTGCACAGATGCAGATGAGTCCGTGTTTTCGTATCCCCGTTGTAGGCGAGCTTGTCGCTGAGCAAGTTATTTTTCATGGCTGTACGATTAAAATTCGACCGTGACGCCCAACGTCGGCACCAACGTACCGCTCGCCTGGCGGATATACTTCATCTTATAACGCTGCTCCGAAGGCGGAGCCGAAGGATTCTCGATCACGCCGGTACTCATCAGCACGTCGGGCTGACGGAGCTTGCTGAAGGTCACGTTCTGCAAATCGACATAGATACCCAGCATGCATTTACGGAAATAAAACACCTTATCGACGCGCACGTCCAACTGGGCGAAGGCATCCAAACGTCCGGTATTGTATTTCGAATAGTCGTAATAAGGACGTCCCGAAGCGTTCCATGCCTCGACGAGCGACGACTTATCGACGTCGTACGGCGTATAAGGCGTTCCGCCGATAGCGCTCAGCTTCGCCCCGACGCTCCACCCACGCGAGAAATCGTACGTACCGCTGATATTCGCCACGAAACGATTGTCCCAGGCAGAAGGAATATATTTCGCATCGTGCCGACTGCGGTATTCGCTGCTGAAAACGGTCAGTGCACCGACCAGATTGAAACGATCGGGAAGCTGCCAACGCACCATCAGCTCCAGACCGTAGGCGCGTCCCTGGGCCGAAGAAACGAGCAATTCGTCGCCCGAGGTACCGTAGTCGTTGCCTTTGCAGGTCAGCGGCACGTCGTCCGCCACCGAAAGCGGGATATTCGTATAATATTTGTAGAAACCTTCGAGCGAAACCACCAACCGGTCACGCAGACGCCAGTTGACGCCGACGGCGCTTTGCAGGACCCGCATATACTCCAGACCCCGATTGACCAGCTCGCCCGTATTGTCTTTATAACCGAGCGCCGTATAGGGCGGCAACTGGTAGAAAAGCCCTGCGCTTCCGCTCACCGACCAACTGTCGCTCAAGGCATAAGAAGCCGACACACGGGGCGAAAGCTGCTTCCAGAAACGCTCCATTTCCGCCGAATAGTCGCATCCGTCGGCCCGCACCCCCATCGAAACCGTCAGCCGCTTGTCTGCGGAGGCATAGTCGGCCCCCACGAAAAAGCCCCAGCCGACAATTCCCAAATAAGTGCGATAGTCCAGCAGCTCGGCTTCCTGCTGATAAGTCCGCTGCAAAGTCTTGTTATGATAGGTAGAATAGTTCAGTTCGGCTCCTTCGCGCAGCGTCCACCGGCCCAGGTAGGAGCGATTTTCGAACCGCAGGGTCGTCTTCTGCTCCACGCCCCGCAAACGCAGGGTCAGATTATCCGGAGTCGCTTCGTCGTTGTTGCGGTATTTGGTATTGCGGTTATTCAGGTAGTTATGACTCAACGCCACCGACTGCACGTGCCGTCCGGCGTAATGGCGGTACACGGCACCCACAGTAAAGGTTTCCTGTTGGATACGAGGCAGGTAACTGAGCAGATATTCGTTCTCCTCGCCCTTCTCGTCGAGATTGAGCTTCATGTTGTCGATGCCCACCAGTCCGAGGAAAGTCAGCTCGTCCCGCTCCGAAAAACGGGTCTTGACCTTCAGTTGCCCGTCGATGTAATTGGGCAGAAAAGGAAGCCCCAGCAATTTGAAGAGGAACTGGAGGTAGGATTGCCGCACGGAAAAGAGGTAAGTCGTCTTTTTACCCACGTGTCCGCTGCCGCTGAGCGACACTTCGGAGGCACCGAGCGTCGCCTTGAAGGTCTGCCGTTCGAGATCGCCGTCCCGCAACCGGAAATCCAGCACCGAACTGAGCGCCCCGGCACGGTCGGCGGGAAACGAACCCGTATAGAAATTGATCTCGCGCACCAGATCGGAATTCACGATGCTTACGGGACCGCCCGTGGCACCCTGCGTGGCGAAATGGTTGATATTGGGAATTTCGATCCCGTCCATGAAGAAGCGGTTTTCGGACGGTCCGCCGCCCCGCACGATCAGGTCGTTGCGATAACCGATGGGCGAAAACGACACGCCCGGATAGGAACGTACGATACGCGACACGTCGCGATTGGAGCCGGGACTCTTCTCGATCTCCCGCATCCCGATCACCTGCATACTGACCGGGCTCTCGATCGTACGGCGGAAAGGCGAGGGACGAACGACGACTTCATTCAGATGCTCCGGCTCCTCCTCCATCTCGATTTCGATGAAAGGCGTCCGGGCCGACACCTGGTATTCGGGGGTCACGACCGTTCGGTAACCGATGAACGACGCCGTCAAGCTGTAAATGCCGGGCTTCACCTGTTGGATCTCGAATCGCCCGAGCGAATCGGTCATGGCGCCCTTACCGGGCTGGCCGGTGATCGTAACGGCTGCATAGGCGACCGGTTCCCGGGAAAGACGGTCGATAACCCTGCCCCGCACAGGATACCCCGCTGCGGCCCAAACAGAAGGAATGTACAATACCAGCAAAACGATTGCTGCCAGTAAGTTCTTTCTCATAATTCACAAAATCAACCGTCCGCAAAGCTAATAATTTTAGCGGCGTTTCGATCTTCCGGCCGTAAAGAATCGACCGAGGCGGACTGATTCGAGGCGAATCGGACGATTTACGGCATCGACACGATACCCCGAATCGCCCGCCGGCATAACCTAATAATCGAAAGAGATACAAAAATCATGAAATCCACCCCGGAAGGAATCGAAATTTACACTATTTTTGTTTCCGGTCAATCTCACCTAATAAGTATATGCGCACACTGATCTCGATTCTCTGGATTTCGTTCTTTCCGCTTGCCGCAGCAGCGCAGGGCGACGACCTGTCGTATCGGCTGAAAAAGGTGATAAAGGATAAAAAAGCCGAAATCGGTATTGCGGTCATCCTCGACGCACAAGATACGGTAACGGTCAATAACGACGACCGCTACCCCCTGATGAGCGTATTCAAATTCCACCAGGCCCTCGCCGTCGCAGATTACCTGGACCGAAACGGACTGACGCCCGACACGGAAATATTCATTCCGGAAGAAGAGCTCGTCCCCGACACGTACAGTCCCCTTCGGAAGGAATTTCCCGAAGGCGAAATCTCGCTTTCAGTCAGCCGTCTGTTGGAGTACAGCCTGCAGCTGAGCGACAACAACGCCTGCGACATCCTCTTCAAGCACACGGGCGGTCCGGCAGCGACAGACCGCTACGTCCGGTCGCTCGGACTGCACAATTTCGCAATCGCAGCAACAGAACAACAGATGCACGACGATCCGCAAACGTGCTACGAAAACTGGAGTACGCCGCTCGAAGCGGCCGCTCTGCTGGAACTGCTCGTAACAGAACAGATCCTCACACCTACACTGCGGGAAATGATCCGGCAAAACCTGATAAGCTGTAAAACAGGTACCGACCGTCTTCCGAAACCACTGTCGGGAACCGGCGCCGTCATCGGACACAAAACCGGCACGAGCGACCGCGACGAACGAGGCATCTTCGCCGGGACCAACGACCTGGGATTCGTCATCCTGCCGAACGGCACCCGCTATACCATCGCCGTCTTCATCAAAAATTCGGCGGAAAACCCGGAAACAAATGCCCGAATCATAGCGGATATCTCCGAAACCGTTTATCGATACGTTCGCGACGAATACCGGGAAGATGACATCCGCCCCGGCAAAAAAACACATCGATAAAGGAGCCGGAATTGGATTCGAATCCGATTTTTATTAAATTTGGAAAGAAAACAGCGTAATTTGCACTGTTCTTGCACGGAATCAGAAAAACTTCAATACCCCAAGCATGAAAAAAATAGCGGCTTACCTCATTCCCGTCCTCGCCTGCTTTGCAGTAGGTATCTCGGCAAGTTTTTTCCAGGCTTCGTCCATCGCCGAATGGTATCCGACGCTGACCAAGCCGACACTCACGCCGCCCAATATCGTATTTCCGATCGCCTGGAGCGTCCTGTACCTCTGCATGGGACTTTCGCTCGGGCGTCTCATCGTGCGTCGGCAGCACAAAGGAATCATCCGGCTGTGGGTCTTGCAGCTTATCGCCAACTTCCTGTGGAGCATCCTGTTCTTCACGCTGCGCAATCCGCTGGCCGGATTCATCGACATCGTACTGCTGAATATCCTCGTGGGACTCTACATCTTCGCCGCGAGCCGCAGGGACCGCGCTGCCGCCTGGCTCTTCGTACCTTACCTGCTCTGGACGCTCTTCGCCGCCTACCTCAACGGATATATCCTGCTGCACGGCACCCCGGCGACGACTCCGACGACAATTCAAACCGAATCTTTAACAATATCAAAACCTAAAACAGAAAGAATTATGGTTCACAAAATGCCCGAACTTCCGTATTCGACGGAAGCGCTCGCTCCGAAAATGAGCAAAGAAACTTTTGAATACCACTACGGCAAACACCTCCAGACCTACGTGGACAATCTCAACCGCCTGATTCCCGGCACGCCTTACGAGTCGATGTCCCTGCAGGAAATCGTCAAGAAAGCCGACGGTCCGATCTTCAACAATGCGGCCCAGGCCTGGAACCACACGTTCTTCTTCCTGATGCTGACCCCCGATCAGAAGCCGATGCCCCAAAAACTAGCGGATCGCATCGCCCGCGACTTCGGATCGGTCGAAGCCTTCAAGGAAGAGTTCTCCAAAGCCGCTACCGGACTTTTCGGCTCGGGCTGGACGTGGCTCGCAGCCGACAAGGACGGCAAATTGCAGATCATCTCGGAATCCAATGCCGGCAACCCCATGACCAAAGGCCTCAAGCCCGTCATGACGATCGACGTATGGGAACACGCCTACTATATCGACTACCGCAACCGCCGCGCGGATTTCATCAAATCGTACTGGGAGCTGATCGACTGGGACAAGGTGGCCGACCGCATATTCCCCCGCAAATACCACTGCACCGCCTGCGACTACGTATATGATCCGGCCAAGGGCGATCCCGAAAGCGGCATCGCACCCGGCACGGCATTCGAAGACATCCCGGACGACTGGGTATGCCCCGTTTGCGGACTCTACAAGGATTCCTTCAAGATCGTGGAAGAGAAATAGGCGATCAGGAAAATTGAAAAAAGCAGCGCATAAAGCGCTGCTTTTTTGTATCGGGAGAATCCGTCGCAGACACCCGACAGCCGTTTTTCCGCGCCCGAGGGAAGAAGCCGGGCAGCCCATTCCGTCCGACACCAGAAATAAAGAGATCGACCCGGCAACAGATCGACCTCTTTGTTTCAGTCCATACTAATCTCTACTTTATTGCGACTGAAACCTTTATCGGCAAGACACTCTTCTTCTGCACAAACTCCGCACTTCGGCGTATGCCGTACAACGGTTTCGAAAAATATTTCATCAGGGAAACAGAGAGCCGCCTCGCTTCAGGTTATCAATCCACCGAAAAGATGCCTCGCAGGTCTTTTCCGAAAGCTCCGTTCTCCGCAGACGCATATCATCCGAACTGTCCGTTCATCGGGCAGGCAAAGGCTGGTCTTCTGACTCGTCCCCGCCGCAACGCCTTCCCGACCCCGCAGGACCAGTGGCAAAAGAGTGTCGCGGCAATACACCCGGGCATCCGAAACACCGCCCGCAAGCGGGCCGATCACCTCGGATCGTCGGGCAGGACTCACAGCAGCGGGAACTGTCGCAGACTTTCACTGCGTTCCCATTTAATCTGACGGGGCGTAACCCCTCGTGAACCGTTGCAGTGCAAATGTAAGAAAATATTTGCTATCTTTGCCCGGTAACCAAAAAATATTTTGACAGAAACTATGAAACACGCATACGTATTTCCGGGTCAGGGCGCTCAAGCCGTCGGCATGGGCAAAGACCTCTACGACAATGTCCCCGAAGCCAAGGCTCTCTTCGAGCAGGCCAACGAAATCCTCGGTTTCCGCATCACCGACATCATGTTCGCCGGTACGGACGAAGAGCTCAAACAGACTAAAGTCACCCAGCCGGCCGTATTCCTCCACTCGGTCATCATGGCCAAGGCGCTGGGCGTGAAGCCCGACGCGGTAGCCGGACACTCGCTCGGCGAATTTTCAGCCCTGGTGGTGGCCGGCGCTCTTTCGTTCGAAGACGGTCTGCGGCTCGTTTCCAAACGTGCGATGGCCATGCAGAAAGCCTGCGAAGCCGTACCCGGTACGATGGCGGCGATCCTGGGACTCGACGACGCCAAAGTAGAGGAAGCCTGCGCCTCGATCGACGGCGTGGTCGTGGCGGCGAACTACAACTGCCCCGGCCAACTGGTTATCTCGGGCAGCGTCGAAGCGGTCGATGCCGCCTGTGCCAAACTCAAGGAAGCGGGCGCCAAACGCGCACTGCGTCTGCCCGTAGGCGGTGCATTCCACTCGCCCCTGATGGAGCCGGCCAAGGTCGAACTCGAAAAAGCGATCAACGAAGCACCCTTCCAGGCTCCTGTCTGCCCCATCTACCAGAACGTCGATGCCAAACCCCAAACCGATCCGGCGACGATCAAGGCCAACCTGATCGCACAGCTCACCGCACCGGTACGCTGGACCTACATCGTCAAGAACATGCTTGCGGACGGCGTGACCGAATTTACGGAACTCGGTCCCGGCAATGTCCTGCAGGGTCTTATCAAAAAAGTGAATCCCGAAGCGGTCGTAGAGTCGAAATCGACGTTGTAACCCGCCTCCGAAAACAAAATAGAATCGATTGACAAGCAATCGATTCTATTTTGTTTATAATTTTTTTTCATATCACAAGATCAAATACGCCAAATTCGATTGAATTCTTTCTATATTTGCACAAAAATTACAGAAGACATCAAACGACATCAATAACTATGACATCGTTAACCGAATTTTTCAGCCGACAGGAAGATGACAATCTGAAAGGTATTTCGCACAAGAACAACCTCTTCAAGCGAAATATCATCGCACATATGGCGGTGAACGGGGAGTGTACGCTCTCGGAGCTTACCAAAGAGCTGCACATCAGCATACCGACCATCACCAAGCTCGTTCAGGAACTCGTTCAGGAGAACATCGTCACCGATCTGGGCAAGGTCGAAACTCCGGGCGGACGACGTCCCAACGTCTTCGGACTGGCCAGCTCGGCCATCTATTTCGCAGGCGTCAATATCGGCCGGGACAACATGTCGTTCCTCATCACGGACCTGCACAACAATATCGTCAAAGAGGAACTCCTGACCGACTTCGAACTGCAGGATCGCCCTCAATGCCTCGAAAAAATCTGCTCGAACATCGCACATTTCATCGATACGTGCGGTGTGGAACGCGCGAAAATCCTCGGAGTGGGTGTCAGCGTCAGCGGACGCGTCAATCCCACGACGGGACGCAGTTACCGCTATTTCACTTCGAGCGAACAGTCCCTGCGCGATATGATCGAACAACGCATCGGTATCCGCGTACTGCTCGAAAACGACACCCGGGCCCGATGCTATGCCGAATACACCAACAGCAAATCCAAAGACGAGATGGACGTACTCTACCTCCACCTCGGACGCGGCCTGGCCATCGGTATCGTCATGAACGGCAAACTCTACTACGGCAAGAGCGGCTTTGCCGGAGAGTTCGGGCACATTCCCTTCTTCGACAACGAAATCATCTGCTCCTGCGGTAAGAAAGGTTGCCTCGAAACCGAAGTTTCGGGAATCGCGATCGAACAGAAGTTCGGTCGGCTTATCAGCCAGGGAGTCAATACCATCCTGCGCGAAAAATACAACAAGCACGAAGCCATCCACGTCGATGAGATCATCGACGCAGCCAAGCACGACGACAATCTCTCGATCGAACTGATCGAGGAGGTCGGAGAAAAGGCGGGCAAGGCAGTCGCCTTCCTGATTAACACCTTCAATCCGGAAACGGTCATCGTAGGCGGCGAGCTGGCCGAAGCGGGCGACTACCTGATGCTGCCCCTCAAGTCGGCAACCAACAAATACTCGCTCAATCTGGTCTATAAGGACACCAAATTCCGCCTGTCGAAAATGGGCAAGACAGCCAGTGCCTGGGGTGCTGCCATGTTGATTCGCAATCAGGTGCTCGGACTTTGCTAATGATGCTCCGAGGACATATTTGCAGCCTGCGGGCCGTCGAACCTGAAGATCTCGAACTGCTTTGCCGGTGGGAAAACGACCCTTCGTTGTGGACAGTCAGCGGCACGATCGAACCGTTCTCGCACTATTCGATCGAACAATTCATCCAGGAGCAGCAGGCTGGTATTTACCGATGCGGACAACTGCGGTTGATGATCGACGACACAGCGGGGAAAACGATCGGAGCCATCGACTTGTTCGATTTCGAGCCGCAGCACGAACGGGCAGGCGTCGGCATTCTGGTTTACGATCCGGCACAGCGCGGGAAAGGATACGGGGCAGAGGCATTGGCTTTGCTCGAAGAGTATGCCCGCACGGTACTCCGGCTGCGGCAACTGTGGTGCAACGTACTCGCGGATAACGTCCCCAGTCTGACTCTCTTCGAAAGAGCCGGATTCCGCCGGGTCGGGGTTAAAAAGGAGTGGATCCGCACCCCCGAAGGGTATAAGGACGAAGTATTGCTCCAAAAGCTGCTTTAGACAATTTGAAATACAAATCTGCCGGAATTTTCCTGCCCGATAAGTGATCGGCGACGGAGCATCCCGGTAGATTTTTTTTATCGTATCTCGGGAGGAAACTCGCATCTCCTCCTCCCGACATCCGGCTTTTTCAAGCACCCCTCGCACCGGTTACGCACCGCTGTCGTGCCGGGGCAATCCCGACCCTGCCGAAGTTACTCTTCGTCCGGTAAATCGGCCGCCTGCAAAGTCCGGGCAGACTGTTGTTTCTTGGTCGGAATTCCCAGTTTGCGAAGCCGCTCCCCGCAGCGGACGATGTTGTCGTTACCGGTGCAAAGCCGCTTGTAGGCATCGTTATACTTGTCCCGGGCGGCGTCGAGCGACTGTCCCACCCCTTCGAGCGAAGCGGTGAAAGCCACCAACTGCTCGTAGAGTTTCGTACCGTAAGTAACGATGTCGGCCGTATTCTTGTTCTGTGCGTTCCGCTTCCAAAGATCGTCCACCAACTTCAGTAAGGCGAAAAGATTGGTCGGCGAAGAGATGATGACTTTCTTGTCGTAGGCATCGGCCCAGATGGAGCTGTCGTTTTGCAGCGCCGCCAGAAACGCCGGTTCGTTGGGAATGAACATAATGACGAAATCGGGCGAATCGAGCAATCGCTGGTACTCCTTGCGACCCAGTTCGACGACGTGCTGCCGCACCGACGCGACGTGCGACGCAAGATACTGGCGCCGGGTCGCCTCGTCCTCGGCCCCGACATATCCGACGAATGCCGTGAGCGACACCTTCGAGTCGATGACGATCCGTTTGCCTTCGGGCAGATAAAGCACCACGTCGGGCCGCAGGTTGTTTCCCGCCTCGTCCTTGATATTGAGCTGCGTATCGTAATGTACGCCCCGGATCAGATTCGAATTGTCGAGGATCGTTTCGAGGATCATCTCGCCCCAGTCGCCCTGCACTTTGGAATTGCCCTTGAGCGCGTTGGTCAGGTTGGTCGTTTCGGTGGTGATGCGGCGATTGAGTTCCATCAGGCGTTCAAGCTCGTTGCGCAACGCCCCCCGCTGTTCGTTCTCGGAGGAGTAGATCTTCTCGACCCGCTCGCGGAACTCCACGATGTTATCCCGGAAAGGTTTCAACAACACGTCGAGCGCTTCGCGGTTGGTCTCCTTGAAAGTGCGCGACTGTTCGCCCAGAATGTCATTGGCGAGGTTCTTGAATTGGGTCCGGAAAGTCTCCTCCATCTTTTCGCGTTCGGCACGTGCCTCGGCCATTCGCTGTTCGGCCGCCTCCAGACGGGCCTGCGCCAGCGTACTCCGCTCGACCAGGGTGCGGATTTCGATTTCGGCGGCAGCGGATTTCTCTTCGGACACCCGGCGCGACTCCTCGGCCAGGCGGCGAGCTTCGTCCGCAGCAGCCCGTTCGTCCGACAAACGGGCGTTATCCCGACGCAGGGAGAGCAAAAGCAAACCCAGCACGGCGCAAACGACGCCGAGCGACAATAAAACGACAACGATTCCGGTATTCATGACAGCAACAAAAATAACAAAAGATGCAAGCAATCGTACGGGCATGCACACAAAGATTGCCGAACCGCATCCAATCTTTAACAAAGATAAGAATAAGTCAAATGCAAAAGCAAATTTATTTACATTTTATAATAGAGGCAAAGAACCTAAAAAATATAATCTAATTTATTTTCGAAACAACATTGTAAAATCATTTTTTATCCATATATTTATTCTGAAATTATTCTTTAACCAAAAAAATGCTCTATGATGAACTTTGCTTCCATGAAGTTTTTCCTGGTAGGATTGACTTTGACAGCCATGCTCTCTGCATGTAGTGATGACGAAACATCAGACCTTATCCCCGAACCGAGCATCTCAATTTCTGCTTTAGAAAGTGAAATCGGGGCACTGAACTTCTCGATCAACGTGGAAAATGCCGAGCAATGCGCTTACGTCTGCATGAACGCGAACGAATCGCTCCCCACGACTGCTGATGAAATTTTCGCAACCGGAACGAGCATTAAACTCACGGACAAGAACAAACTTTCGATCCGAGTTCCCGTCGACAAGCAGATTACATATGCCGTTATCGCTGCAGCTGCGAACCAGACGGGCAAGACAATTTCCAACAAATTACAACTTACCCCGCTCAAAGACGAAGACCCAGGGACGGAAGATCCCGAACCGAAACCGGAGCAAATCGATATCACTTTTTCAACAGGAGAATTACTTTATCTGCCTAACGGCATGCTACTAATTAACCTGTTCGAAACGGACAACACAAGTGTTTATCAGACCCAAATCAAACTTGAAGGTATCGAAAACAACGGCGCCTAGAGAAACGGCAGCCGCCTGCTTGCAGAAGACCTTTATAAAACAGTATCCTCCTCTTATCTGATAGACATCGAAGGGAATAGCGACATTGACGACAACCTTCCTGCAGGGACATTGGTCAAAATTGAACGAGGCACGGCAAACACTGTAATTCTGACCATTACAGGCACATTATCCAAAAGCGAAACCAAGTTTACCGGTCGATTCTCCGGCATACTCTCGCACGAGATGGAGTTAAAGAACTATTCTCTCAACAATGTGGTATTCGACGAAACCGGAGGGGCCAAATGGAATGCCGAAAAGAAGACAATCGCCCTTCCGCTACGCAGTTCTGCTCACCCCGACCTGAAACAGTTCTCGCTGGTATTCCATTCCGAAACCGAAACGCTCGCAACGGGTAACTACCCAATCAGCGAAAATGGAGAAGCAGGAACCGTATCGTTGGCCAAAGCCTATTTCGCCAACGCTCCCGTTTACATCAACGGTACACTCGGCCCGTCGGAAATCGGCTACAAAACCGGCTCGATAAAAGTTGAAGTGAGTCCGGAAACCAACGAATACACGCTCACAATCGACGCCCGTGATTCATACGATATTATCTATCAGGAAAACGCGTCGGCACAAGTCGTTTACGGAAGCACGCTGACTGGGTCGTTCCAAGGTTCTATAGGGGAACAAGGAGGAGGCGAAGATCCCGAGGAGCCTCAATATAATGTATGGCAAGACACCTATTCAAATACTCCAGCCGTAGTTTCATACGGACTTACGTCAGATTTGGAAGGTTACGAGCGTTCCTATATTGGACGTATTGACCTTCAACCCGACACCGAAGGAGAAGCCAACATGCGCCTCTTCTTTATTAATCGTGCTCCGGATGCATCGGCCGCAGGCTTCGATCCCACACAGATCGAGTTCATTCCCGGCTACTCATACGCCACGCTCGGACAGGATTTGGACGATCCCATATTTCCGTATGTACTCATGGAAGGCGACCTGAATCTGTCTTATGACAGCGGAAGCCAAAAATGGACGCTCCACTACGAAGGCTTCTTCGTAGCTCCACTCGGACACAAAATCAAAGTAATAGCTGACTATGTCGGTCCGATGGACGGCTTCACTGCTTTGTAAACAGACACAAGTAATCTATATTTTCAGCCGTCTTCTTTAATGACGGCTGAAAATATTTCCAACAAAAAAACACCAAGCCATGAAACATATATCAAAAAACATAAAGCACAGACTTCTTTATATCAACATGCTATTCTTGTGCGGAATCCTGTCAGGCGCTTGCAACAAGGAAAATGAGCCGGACATAACTCCTCCATCCGAAGGAGAGCAATCCAATCCCGTCGAAATGACTTTCACATTCGATGTCCAAACCTTGAGTCCGAATGCAGCCGAGATTTCCATCACACCATCAGACAATACACAAACATGGTATTGGACTCGTGCTACCGACAAGGAATTTACAGACGCAAATAAAAATAAAGACGCTTTATTCAAAGATATGCTCGAAAGCGACATTGAGTACGGCATTCAGGAAGAAGGATTCGACCGAGCCGGTGCCGTAGCCGACATCACCCACACAGGACCATTCAACAACACGCTCCAAAGTCTTTTCGGATCGACGACCTACCATCTGTTGGCCGCTGCGATCGACAAGGAGGGTAACCCGCTTTCGGAAGTCTCCCAATACACATTCGAAAGCCAGAAGACTCCGGTATCCCTAAATACATTCTCAATCAAGATTCCCGACGAAGACGTCTCTTATGCATCAGCCAAAATCTCGATTACTCCCACCAATCAGGATCCCTACACTTGGTTTATAGCCGTTTCATCACAAGGGACTCCAGAGGAACTCGCCGACGCCTATATCGATGCGAACGGAATTCTGATGAACACAGGACTTTACGATATTTACACGGGATCGCAAATCCGCACAATAAACGCACTGGACCCAAACACGTCTTATTCCGTCGTGGTATTCGGTTACCAAGCCGGTCGTACAACCAGTGTTGAGTCGGCTTCGTTCCAGACTATTCCGGCTGGCGACCCCTCCGAAACAGTTTTTGAATTCAGCATCGATCCCGCTAAATTGACGGCCCGTAGCGCGGAAGTTTCCGTCACACCCAGCGACCCGAGCGTATTATACTGGTATGAGCTCTTACCTGCCGAAAAATACGCACAATACGGATCGAATGAAGAGACCGTACGCGCTTATCAGCAACAGATATTCACGACTTACGAGGAACAGGGCTACACGATCGGAGAGATCGTTCGCGGATTCTGTGCTCGTGGTGCGGTCACCATGTCTTTCGGCCCGGAAAGCCCTGCCGGACTCCTCTCTCCGGAAACGGAATATATCCCGTTCGCTGTCTGTATGAACTTCGATGGCACGCTGGCAGGTGAAGTCTTTGTCGGCGAGAAATTAACGACACCAAAAGCAACCGTTTCGTCCGCTTGGGCCAAAGCTTGGATGCGGGCTTATTACGACTGCGACCAACTGGCTCTACTCGATCCCGAATTAAGTTCATTAGCCGGCAAGAACCTGCTAGCCATAGACATCGAAATCAGCCATAGCTCCGACGCGGCCCACTGGTATTTCCTAGGTTTGTCGGCCGACTACACCGACAAAACCAAATATCCCGAAGAAGAGATGTTATCAGCTATTTTGACAAACGTCAGCACGGAAGCGACACTCAAAGACGAAACGTCCACACTGATTCTCTTCCCGGCCGACCAGCAAGGCACATTCCTCTCGATGGCCGAAGATGCCTCTGGTAACTATAGCGAAATAGAGAGAGTATTGATTGGGCCGCTCTCCAAGGAAGGTGCATCACCTATTCCTATGTCCAGTTCGATGTCGCTTTCGAACATGCAGACCAACATTCCTTTAACAAATGCATATTTCCGCACGGGTACCAACGTACAGACGGAATGGCCGGATTACATATATCGTCTTCAGAATACCGTCGAGCCGATATCGGTTCGTTAAAACCGGCGACAAGCATTGCAACAGAAAAAAGTATTTTTCGGAACGAGAAGAGAGAGGCAATGCCTCTCTCTTCTCGTTCCTGTTCAACAGAATCCCTGTAAAACCAGCATAACAACTAAAATAATTACAACAAGACTGTCCGTAATACAAAGCATAAACAGACCGGAAATATTACAACGCCAAACAACTACAAATAAATTCCCCTGCCCGACATCCTCATTCTATTTCGAATTTACTATCTTTGCCAAAAATAACAAGGTATTTTGGGTAAACTCTACTCCAAAATTGTCTTTGTTTCTATTATTCAGTTTTAAGAATCTAAAACCATGCAACGAATCATATCCCCCTCGATGCTGTCGGCCGATTTCGGCCACCTGGAACGCGATACGCAGATGATCGACCGAAGCGCCGCCGAATGGGTGCATATCGACGTCATGGACGGCGTATTCGTCCCTAATATCTCGTTCGGATTCCCGGTGATGAAAGCCATCCGCAAGGCCACGTCCAAACTGCTGGACGTACATCTGATGATCGTCGAACCCGAAAAATACGTCACCCGCTTCGCCGAGGCAGGCGCCGGAATCGTCACCTTCCACTACGAAGCCACGCTCAATCCCAAAGGGTGCATCGACCTGATCCACCGCGCTGGCGCCAAAGCGGGCGTTTCGATCAAGCCCGCCACGTCGGTCGAAGTGCTGCGCGACATCGTACCCCTGATCGACCTGGTGCTCGTCATGAGCGTCGAGCCGGGTTTCGGCGGACAGTCTTTCATGCCCGACTCGCTGGAGAAAATCCGGGAACTGCGTGCCATGATCGACGAAACGGAATCTACCGCAGTGATCGAAGTCGATGGCGGCATCTCTGCCCATAACTCGCGCCTGCTCTTCGACGCCGGAGCCGACGCTCTGGTCGCCGGCAGCGCCGTCTTCGGCGCCCCGGACCCGCAGGCGGAGATCGAGAGAATGTTGCAGAGCTAACCTCCGACTCCTTTCACCCAAGCACCTACTTCCGGCAAGCCGGGCGTTCCGCACGCACGGAAAATCGCAGAAAACGAAACCATGATCTCTTTAGACAACCTCACCGTCAGCTATGGCGGCTGGACGCTTTTCGACAACATATCCCTGCTCATCAACCCCAAGGACCGCATCGGCCTGGTCGGTAAGAACGGCGCCGGTAAAACGACTCTGCTGCGTCTGATCGTGGGCGAACAGCAGCCCACCTCGGGTTCGATCTCCTACAACGGCGAATGCACGATCGGCTACCTCCCGCAGCAGATGCGCGTAGCGGACACTACGACACTCGTCGAAGAGACGGCCAAAGCCTTCGACGAAGTGCTGAAGCTCGAAGCCGAAATCGCCCGCCTCACCCGCGAAATCGCCGAGCGCACCGACTACGAATCGTCCGACTACGAATCGCTGCTCCACCGGCTGAACGAAGCGACCGACCATTATCACATCCTGGGCGGCGATACCCGCGAAGCGGACATCGAGAAGACGCTGCTCGGTCTGGGATTCAAGCGTAGCGACTTCCAGCGTGCCACGAGCGAATTTTCGGGCGGCTGGCGCATGCGCATCGAGCTGGCGAAACTGCTGCTGCGCCGGCCCTCGATTTTCCTGCTGGACGAGCCGACCAACCACCTGGACATCGAGTCGATCCAGTGGCTCGAGGATTACCTGAAAAACTACAACGGCGCGGTGCTGCTCATCTCGCACGACCGCGCCTTTCTGGATAACGTGACCACCCGTACGGTGGAGATCTCGCTGGGCAAAGCCTACGACTACAAAGTCCCCTACTCCCGATACGTCGTGCTGCGTGCCGAACGGTGGGCGCAGCAGATGGCCGCTTACGAAAACCAGCAGCGGATGATCGAAAAGACCGAAGAGTTCATCGAGAAATTCCGCTACAAGCCTACCAAATCGAACCAGGTGCAGTCGCGCATCAAGCAACTCGACCGTCTGGAGCGTATCGAGGTCGAGGAGGAGGATCTCGCCACGCTCAACATCAAGTTCCCGCCCGCCCCGCGTTCGGGACAGATCGTCGCAGAGATCAAGGAGGCCGGGATGTCGTTCGGCTCCAAACATGTCTTCAGCGGCGCGAACTTCACCATCGAACGGGGCGACAAGATCGCCCTGGTAGGCCGCAACGGAGAAGGCAAGACCACGCTGGCCCGGATGATCGTGGGACAACTCACGCCTACCGAAGGCTCGATCCGCGTGGGAGCCAACGTAAACATCGGCTATTACGCCCAGAATCAGGAAGACCTGATGAACGGCGATTTCACGGTTTACGACACGCTCGACCGCGTAGCCGTCGGCGACGTGCGCACACGTCTGCGGGACATTCTCGGCGCCTTCCTGTTCCGGGGCGAGGACATCGACAAGAAGGTCAAGGTACTCTCCGGCGGCGAACGCGCACGACTGGCGATGGCCCGTCTGATGCTGGAGCCTTACAACCTGTTGATCCTCGACGAGCCGACCAACCACATGGATATGCGCTCGAAAGATATTCTCAAGAACGCCATCATGAAATACGACGGTACGGTGATCGTCGTCTCCCACGACCGCGAGTTTCTCGACGGCATGGTTTCCAAAGTCTATGAGTTCCGGAACGGCGGCGTACGCGAATACCTCGGCGGCATCTACTATTTTCTCGAAAAACGCAAGCTGGAATCCTTGCAGGAGGTGGAGCGTAAGGACGCTCCCGCGAAAGAGGCGGCGCCGAAAGCCAGCTCTTCGGGCAAACTGACCTACGAACAGAAGAAAGAGCAGGAAAAACTCCTGCGCAAGCTCCGCAAGGCGGTCGAAACGATCGAAGCGTCGCTGGCCGATCTGGAGAAGAAGATCGCGGATTACGACCGCAAATTCGCCGAAGCGACCCAATACAACGAAGCCGACTACAAGGCTTACAACGAGTTGAAAGCCGAATACGACCACCAGATGCACGAATGGGAGAAGGCATCGTACGAACTGGAAATCACCGAAGGAGAGTAACGATCGGAGCCGGAAGAAAGCCAACAGCACCATGAAAGCACTTATCCTCAACGGATCGCCCCGTCCGCAGGGAGTTGTCGTCCAGGCGCTCCGCACCGCCGCCGACACCTTGCGGCAGGCCGGAGCCAACATCGAATGGATCGACGCTCACCGGATGGAATTCCGTCCCTGCACGGGCTGTATGCAGTGCCGCACGACGAACATCTGTCCGCTGCCCCGCGATGCGGCCCATGCCGTCGGCGAACAGATCCGGCAGGCCGATCTGCTCGTGGTGGGGACTCCGACCTACTGGGGCGGTATGTCGGCCCGGCTGAAGATGCTCTTCGAACGGCTCGTTCCGGTTTTCATGGGCGAATCGGCTCTCGGCCTTCCGCAGCCCCGGCAAAAAGGCAAACGTGCACTCGTCATCGCTGCCTGTACGACGCCCTGGCCTTTCAACATCCTCGCACGGCAGAGCCGGGGTGCCGTCCGTTCGATCCGTGAAATATTGGGTACGGGAGGGATGAAAGTCCGGACCTGCGAAATCCCCGGCACCCGGAAAATGAACGGCAAACTTTCCGAAAAGGAGGCCCGGCGAATCACCGCACGCACCCGCAGAATCGTTCGAAAAATAGAATAAAACTTTTGGCGACATCCGATTCGACTGTCCGGATAAAGAACACCGAAAAACATAATTCCAGACCCGATCCGAAAAGCCGCGCGACACAAAGACAAAAAAAATCAACTAACGAACCAACCAATACCATGACGGAAAACCTTGTATTCGGCATCCGCCCCGTAGTCGAAGCGATCGAAGCGGGCAAACAGATCGAAAAACTCTACATCCGCAAAGGCGCCGAAGGGCAGCTGATGACCGAACTGCGCGACCTCTGCCTGCGGTATCGCATCCGCACACAGGAGGTGCCCGTCGAGAAGCTCAACCGCCTCACGCGCGGCAACCATCAGGGCGTCGTCGCCCAAATCTCCCCCATCGGCTACGTCGAACTGAACGACATTCTGGAACGAGTGCCCGAAGACGAGACGCCGCTGATCGTTCTCTTCGATGGCGTGACGGACGTGCGTAATTTCGGAGCCATCGCCCGCTCGGCCGAATGTGCCGGAGCACACGGGCTGATCGTACCGCTGAAGAATGCCGCTCCCGTCAATTCGGAGGCGATTCGTTCGTCGGCGGGTGCGCTGACCGCCATTCCCGTCTGCCGCGTCGGTTCGATCCGCAACACGCTCAAAGCGCTCCAGGCGGAAGGCTACCAGGTGGTAGGTGCTACGGAAAAAAGCCGCAAGCTGCTCTACGACGCGGATTTCCGCAAGCCTACGGCACTCGTTATGGGCGCCGAGGATACCGGCATCTCGAAAGAGGTGCTGAAGCTCTGCGACGAACAGCTGGCGATCCCGATGATCGGTAAGATCGAATCGCTCAATGTTTCGGCCGCTGCCGCCGTGCTGCTGTTCGAAATCGTACGTCAGCGAATCGGTTAATCCTGCCCTCCAACCTCTCGACACGATGTCCCTGCTGCGCGACTTATTCGACCTGTTCCGCTCCGAGCCGGATCATCCGGCAACCCGGAATCCAAAATCGAAGCCCACGACCAGAAAACCCGCCCGCAGGCAAAAGACGATCGTCCATCCGATAGTCGGAGAGGTGACCCTCTCGCAAAGCCGCCAGGCACGGCGGATCTCACTCTGCGTAAGGCCTTCCGGCCCCGTCCGGCTCTCCTACCCTTACGGCGTCTCGACCGCCCGGGCTTTGGAATTTCTGGAAAGCCGTATCGAATGGATTCAGACAGCCAGGGATCGAATAGCCGAACGGCTCGCCCAGCAACCTCCACATCCCACCCTTTCGCCCGAAGAAGAACGCCGCCGGCGAGAACAGTTGCGGCGCGAAGCGGTGGCTGTACTACCGTCCCGCGTAGCGGAACTCGCAGTGCGAACCGGTCTGCAATACCGTTCGGTAACGATCCGGGCCACCCGCTCCAAATGGGGCTCCTGCAACGGGCGCAACGACCTGTCGCTGAGCCTGTACCTGATGACGCTGCCCGAACATCTGCGCGACTTCGTCATCCTCCACGAACTCTGCCACACCGTCCACCACGACCATTCCCCCCGCTTCCATGCGCTGCTCGACCGGCTGGTCGGGGGTAAAGAAAAACTCCTCAACAAGGAGCTGAGGAGTTACAGGGCCTATTGAGTAAAAATTCACGATCGAATCTTCAACCGCTCTTTTTCTCTTCTCATCCGAAGCAGAAATTCGATATAAAGCCACTCGCACACAAATACAAAAGAAATAAGAGGAACCGCAGGCAGCTCCTCATAATGACGGGTAAAAAGCTGACAGATCATCCAACCGACAAGGTAATCTCCGAAAAGAAACAGTCCTATCCAAAATATCAGATCAAAAATCGAAGGGCTATTCTCCCGAATATACTCCCGTTTCAGCCGCAGACACTTCGCGTAATCGATCTTCAGTATTTTTACTTTCAATATCTCGCCGAAGTGCAGATAGTCGAGTTCTCTCAATTCATAATATTTTCCGGCCTTTGCCCGGCTAAATTTATATGGATGACCCGATAGGCAAACGAAAGCCCTTTCCCACAGAATTTTACAAAAACCTCGATACAGCCGATCTCTTCGGCCGCGATCCGCTTTCGGACAAAAAGCAACGGATAAGATACGGTAAAACCCGCCTCATCGAACGTGAACGTACGAATACGAAGAAATGCGAAGATAATAGCGGCCCAGAGAACGACAGGCATTAAACCAAAACACCAGTCTGCCCCCGAAAGCAGATCCTCACCTTGCGCGAGATCCGAATAACAAAGAGCGAATATAACGATCAGGCTCCAAAGCAGAGTGATATAGGCCATAAAAATATAAGACCCGATCGTTATTCTACGCAACCGGGTACGCATTCCCTTCTATAATTCAGAATAACTTCTTTTTCGACCGGGTGACGACGAAATCCTTCAGGTAGAAAGGCTCGAAGTACGCGATATCCTCCGTGCGGCCCGCATCGAGCGCCTCCTGTGCCAGCCGCGCAAGCCCTCGGGCAGAAGGCGCCACCTGGATCAGCGTCGCATCGGGCAGCAATCCGGCACATTTGGCCGCACCGTTTCCGAAAATCACGAAAGGACGTCCGTCTCCGCGCCATGCCGCGAAACTCTCCGCCGTAACGACCTCGGCGGATACGTCCGAAAGAGGAGTTCCCGCAGCATCGAATACCCGGGTATAAACCTCCATGCGGCGGGCGTCCACCATCGGGCAGAGGCACGCCTCCTCCCAGCGATCGACCGAGAGAATCCCCGCTTCGTAATCCTCTTTCGCAACTTCGGTCAGGGCATCCAGGGAACCGATCGCCACCAGCGGGATCCGCAACCCGTAGCACAGTCCCTTAGCGAACGAAACGCCGATACGCAGCCCCGTATAGGAGCCGGGCCCCTTGCCGACAGCGACGGCATCCAGCTCTTCGGGAGCGATCCCGGTCTGCGACAGCAATTCATCGACGAAAACTCCGACCTGGCGGGCGTGGTCGCGCCCCTGATCGCTCTCCCGGAGCGAGATCAACTCCCCGTCCCGGGCCAAACCGACCGAACAGATGTCCGTGCCGGTTTCGATACATAGAATAAGTGACATATCTTTTTTCTTTCGTTTTTCAATCCAAACACCTCCGGCAGACCTTCGCACCGACATTGTCGCCCCCTCCCTGAAGCGAACGGGAAGCGGAATGATCGCCGAAGTCCGCCCCTCGGGATGCGAACCGTTTCTCCGATCCGAAAAGCCGCCGCAGGGAAACCGCTCCCTGCAAAGCGTTTCGAATAGCCGTACGATCCGATTCCACCCGACAGCAGGCAGCGGCAGGACGATCGGCCCCGGGATGCTCTCCGAGGTTACGCCCGATATTTCTTCATCGCCTTGTCCATCTCGCGCTTGGCGTCGTTCTCCTTGAGGTACTCGCGCTTATCGTAGGCCTTGCGCCCCCGGGCCAGACCTACGACGACCTTGGCCAGCCCCCGCTCGTTGAGAAAGAGCCGCAAGCCCACCACGGTCAATCCCCTGTCCTGCAATGCCCGCTGAATCTTGTTCAACTCCTTGCGGTTGAGCAGCAGTTTGCGGTCGCGGCGGGGAACATGATTGTTGCAGGTCCCCCAACCGTACTCGGCGATATTCACGCCCCGAATCCAGAGTTCGCCCTTGTCGAAATAACAGTAGCTGTCCGTGATCGACGCCTTGCCCAGCCGTACGGACTTGATCTCCGTACCCACAAGCACGATGCCCGCGATCCACTCCTCGATAATTTCGTAATCGAAGGTCGCGCGTTTGTTCCGTATGTTAATATTCTTATAATCGGCCATATCCAATTTCTCTGTTTTTCCGCCGGAACCTCTGTTCGGGAACCGACGATCCGGCACCATATTTGATTAATCAACCGCAGAGGGTGTCCGGGAAAGATAACTAATTCTTTTATCTTTGTAGAAGATAGGATGCGGCTCGGCAATCTTTGCGTGCAAACGCGCATGACTGCTCTCGCCTTTGACTATCTTTGATATGTTTTACACATCTTTCTGTTTATTTTCTGTTTGCACACGGTATGCATAGTGATACGTGTACGCCCGGACCCCTCTTTTTACAGAATCAACCGATGCAATTTCCGGGCAATCGAAACCTTTCCCCTGTTCAGGTTCGACAGCCGCTGCATAATGTCCTGCATCTCGTCGTCCGTAAGATTCTCGTCCTGAAGTTTTTCACGAAGCTCCCGCGACATCCGCTCGATCACCTTCGACTTGTAGAGCGTCACGGCCTTCGGCACTCCGACAGCCAGCATCTCGGCATCGCTCTCGACATGGACCTCCTTGCGCCGCCACAATTCGCTCGGAACGTAATGATCCTCCGAAGTAAGGATATCCACCGACACGTTACACACCTCCGGATCGGAGTGATTGATAAAGTGGTGGATCGGCACCTCGACCCCCAATCCCAAAGCGCACCACTGTTCGCGGTAAACCCGCAGAATCTCATTGAAGACCCGGTTCTGGAACTCCAAACCGTCGGCGTCCAACTCCCCGAAAATTACCTCGGCGACATTATATTGAACGACATTCCGGCCCTCCTTGAAATCGAACGAACAATGACCGTACTTGAGCAGATAACGCGTCAGCTCCCGTTCGAGCGCTTCGGCACTGCTGCCCCCGGTCACCTGTCCCGCAAAAACCGTTTCAGGGCGCTGCGCAGTCTGCTCGGCACGAAAACGGGCGCTCTGACGCCGCACGAACTCCTCGGCTTCGCGGTCGCCCGTGGAAGCCATACGCTTGCGCCCCACTTCGGCAATCAGCAGGTTCTCGTCGATGTCCATGATCCGTGCGCACTCCTTGATATAGACCGAGCGCTGGATCGGGTCGGGAATCTGCACAATGGATTGCACCATGTCGTTAATCAACGCCGCCTTCTTGATCGGGTCGCCGGCAGCATCCTTCAACAGTAGCTTGGCCTTGAACGTCAGGAAATCCTCCTCGTTGGCCCGGATATACTCCTGCACCTCCGCAGCCGTATGGGTTCGGGCGAACGAATCGGGATCGTCTTCCGGCGGAAGCAGCACCACACGGACATTCATCCCCTCGCGCAGAATCATGTCGATTCCCCGCAGCGAAGCGTGAATACCCGCCGAATCACCGTCGTAGATCACCGTGATATTCCTGGTAAAACGTCCGAGCAGGCGAATCTGTTCGGTCGTAAGGGATGTACCGGACGAAGCCACCACATTCTCCACCCCCGCCTGGTGCATCGAAATCACGTCGGTATATCCCTCGACCATGATCGCGAAATCATACTGCTGGATCGCTTTCTTGGCGAAAAACAGGCCGTACAGCTCGCGTTTCTTGCTGTAAATCTCGCTTTCGGGCGAATTTTGGTACTTCGCAACCGACTTGTCTGTACGCAGCGTGCGACCTCCGAAAGCCACCACGCGGCCGGAAATGTTATGCACGGGGAACATCACCCGCTCCCGGAAACGGTCGAAGAGCGAACCGTCGTCGCGCTTGATCGAAAGTCCGGTCGAAACCAGAAACTCCTCCTTATAACCGGCAGCCAAAGCCGCCCAGCTCATTCGGTCGCCCCTGGCGGGACAGAATCCGAGCCCGAACTTCTTGATCGTCGCATCGGAAAATCCCCTCTTCTGCCGGAAATAGGTCATGCCGACACTCATCCCTTCGGTTTCATGGAGCAGGTAATTCGAAAAATACTCCGCCGCCCAACTGTTCACGACGAACATACTCTCGCGGTTGTCGTTGCGGGCGACCTCCTCGGGCGTCATCTCCTTCTCCCGCACTTCGATACCGTAACGCTTGGCCACGGCTTTCAACGCCTCGGGATAAGTCATATTCTCGTGCTCCATCAGGAAAGTGACGGCATTGCCGCCCTTGCCGCAGCCGAAACACTTGTAAACCCCCTTCGAAGGCGATACGACGAACGACGGGGTCTTCTCGTTGTGGAACGGACAACACGCCTGATAATTGACACCCTTTCGTTTGAGCGTCACGTATTCGCCGATAATATCCACGATATTCGCAGCGGCGTAAATCCTATCTATTGTTTCCCGGTCGATCATCTTTGCAAAGGTACGAATAATTCAATTATTACGGATTACATCAAGTACTTATTCGCCTCTTCGAGGCGATACTCAGGAGAACATTCGAATAGATAGTTCAGTAAATTCAGATGCCCCGCTCCGAAAATAACGAGGATCCTGTCGGACGGCCCCGTTTCGATCCGTTGAATATTCCGGAATATCCGCAAATTCCGGTTAAACCACCTTCCCGTTTCAAAATCTACACCGATATAATCGTTCGAGAAGAATTCATATTTGAAATGACCGATCAAGTAATTACCCAGACTACGCCGAATATGCTCCGGGTCGTTCAGCTCGATAAGTTCGGCAATAATTCCCTGCTCCTTGAAAACAGCTTCGGGCACAAACCTTTTAATAGAATCCGGATGGTCGTAAAAACTGGTTTCGAAACGGATATACTCCTTACTGTTTTCATCGCGTAATAACTCATCGATTTCGTCATAGTGCTTTCCCCATTCATCTACGCAGTAAATCCGGTCTATCCCCAGCCGTTTTGCCAGCCGGAATCCGATCTGCTCGTCTTCTCCTCGCTGCAAATCATAACAGTCCGCCAAATATCGACGGAACAGAGAGTCCGTCTCGAACTGCATTTTAACCGGCCGTTCGATAACGATAATCGTTGGGGCAAACTTCTCCAACAAACCGACCAATGTTTCGATCTCATTCTGGTAAACCGGGTTCAGGACATCTATTTGCTCGCTTTCGGCATACTGCACCTGATCCAGATTGGGAAAATCGAAATGAAAGGTACCTAAAGTGAGTACCGGAACAGGCTCTTGTGCAGCGGCAAAACAAGCCGACAAAACACAAACGATCAAAATAATTATTTTTTTCATGTCGTATATTTTTTCCGCCGCAGGAAAGATTGTTCGCAAAACTGAATTTATACAAAAATACATGTTTTACATAAAACATATTCTATTACACTCCTGAAAAAACAGAGGCAAAATATATTCTGTTTTTGAACGTTAATTTTCAATTATCGTTATCTTTGCCTTATGGACTTCAAATTGGTATCCGACTATGCCCCGACGGGCGATCAGCCCGAAGCGATCGCACAGCTATTGGCCTCGATCCGGCACGGCTCGAAGCACAATACGCTGCTGGGCGTGACCGGTTCGGGCAAAACTTTCACGGTGGCCAACGTCATCAGCCAGCTCAACCGGCCGACCCTCGTATTGAGTCACAACAAGACCCTCGCGGCACAGCTCTACGGGGAGTTCAAGAACTTTTTCCCGGAAAATGCGGTCGAATACTTCGTTTCCTACTACGACTATTATCAGCCCGAAGCCTACCTACCTTCGACGGATACCTATATCGAAAAGGACCTTTCGATCAACGACGAAATCGAAAAGATGCGTTTGAGTACGACCGCCACCCTGCTCTCGGGGCGGCGGGACGTCATCGTCGTTTCCAGCGTATCGTGTCTGTACGGCTGCGGCAATCCGAGCGATTTCCACTCGATGGCCATTCATATCGAAGTCGGCGAAATCCTCAACTACAAGCAGTTCCTCTACAAACTGGTCGAAGCGCTCTATACCCGGACCGAACGGGAACTGACCCCCGCGACATTCCGCGTGACGGGCGACACGATCGACATCATGGCGGCTTTCGGCGAATTCGGCAACCAGTGTTTCCGCGTCACCTTTTTCGACAACGAAGTCGAGAGCATCCAGAGCATCGACCCCGTAACCGGCCAGCGGATCCAAACGCTCGACGCACTCACCCTTTACCCAGTGAGCCTGTTCGTCACGACCAAGGAGCGCATACACACGGCCGTGCAGCAGATCTACCTCGACCTGGGCAAGCAAATCGCCTTCTTCGAGCAAGCGGGACGTCCGGCCGAAGCGCAGCGGATCAAGCAGCGGGTGGAGTACGACCTGGAGATGATCAAGGAGTTGGGTTACTGTCCCGGCATCGAGAACTACTCCCGCTATTTCGACGGACGTGCAGAAGGGACGCGACCCTTCTGCCTGCTGGACTATTTTCCGCAGGATTACCTGATGGTGATCGACGAGAGCCACGTCACGCTCCCCCAGGTGCACGCCATGTTCGGCGGCGACCGCGCCCGCAAGGAGAACCTCGTGGAGTACGGGTTCCGTCTTCCCGCAGCCAAAGACAACCGGCCGCTCCGCTTCGAGGAGTTCGAACAACTGGTCGGCACCACGATCTACGTGAGCGCCACACCGGCCGACTACGAACTGATGAAGAGCGAAGGAGTGATCGTCGAACAGTTGATCCGGCCGACAGGACTGGTTGATCCTCCACTCGAAGTGCGGATCACGGACAACCAGATCGATGACCTGCTGGAGGAGATCGACAAGCGGGTACGCAACGACGACAAGATACTCGTCACGACCATCACCAAACGCATGGCCGAGGAGCTCTCCAAATATTTCGACCGAGTGGGGGTCCGCAACCGCTACATCCATTCGGACATCGACACGCTGGAACGGGTGCAGATCCTCGAAGACCTGCGGGCCGGCATGTTCGACGTGCTGATCGGCGTCAATCTGCTGCGCGAAGGACTCGACCTGCCGGAAGTGGCCCTCGTGGCGATCCTCGATGCCGACAAGGAGGGATTCCTGCGCAACGTGCGTTCGATCACCCAGATCGCGGGCCGTGCGGCGCGGCATTCGAACGGCAACGTCATCCTCTATGCCGACCACTGCACCGACTCGATGCGCTACGCCATCGAACAGAGCAACCGCCGCCGCGAAAAACAGATGCGCTACAACATGGAGCACGAAATGCTCCCCCGACAGGCGCAGAAAAGCGGCTCGGGACAGAGCACCCTGCTGGCAAATACGGTTCAGACACCCGTCACGGATGGAATTCTCTACCCTCTGCCCGACAACCGGCAGACGCTGGCCGCAGACGTTACGTCGGCCTACTCGACCGAGAGCATCGACACGCAGATCGCCCGGGCCCGGGAAGAGATGGAGCGTGCGGCCAAGTCGTTGGACTTTCTGGCCGCCGCGAAATTCCGCGACCGCATGTACGAACTGCAAAAATTGAAAAACGAAAAATGAACATATCAGCATACATCTCGGAACTGAACAGACAATACGCCTCTGGAAATGCAACGGAACACAGTTATCGTCCCGCATTGAAGTCGCTGTCGGAAACACTGCTGCCCGACCTCACGATCATCAATGAACCCAAGCGCACGGCCTGTGGTGCACCGGACTATATCCTACTGCGAAACGATATTCCCGTAGCTTTCATCGAGGCAAAAGATTTCACTCAGACACAAGACCTTGCGGGACAAAAGGAGAACAAGGAGCAATTCGACCGTTATAAACATTCGCTCGATAACATTATTTTCACCGATTATCTCGATTTCTGGCTTTACGAGAAGGGCGAATTTGTGGACAGCGTTCGTTTGGCCGAAATCAAAGGAGGCAAAATCGTCGCCGTGGAAGGCGCCGAAACGAAATTCGTTCTCATCATCGAACGCTTGGGCAAAGCCGTCCCGCAAAGAATCACGTCTGCGAAACAATTGGCCCGAATCATGGCGGCAAAAGCGAGACTGATGGCCGACGTCATCGAAAAGGCGCTGCTGCAAGACGATAGCGACAGCAATCTTAAAGGGCAGATGGAGGCCTTCAAAGACATCCTGATTCACGACATCACGCCGAAAGAATTCGCCGACGTCTATGCCCAAACTATTGTTTACGGTATGTTCGCCGCGCGTCTGCACGACACGACCCCCGATACTTTCAGTCGGCACGAGGCGGCGACGCTCATCCCGAAAACGAACCCGTTCCTTCGCCAACTGTTTCAGAATGTCGCCGGATATGACCTGGACGATCGGATCAGTTGGATCGTGGATGATTCGGCCGAAATATTTCGAGCCGCAGATATGCGTCAGGTAATGGCCGGATTCGGACACCGCACCCAGCAAACCGATCCGATGATACATTTCTACGAGGATTTCCTTGCGGCGTACGACCCGAAACAACGCAAAAACCGGGGCGTATGGTACACACCGCAGGCCGTGGTGAGTTGCATCGTAAAGACCGTGGACGAAATTCTGCAAGCCGAATTCAACCTGCCGATGGGTTTGGCCGACACATCGAAAATAACCGTCGAACGCAGCATCGACCAAAGCAAAGACAAACGGTTCTCCGACGGCAAAAAGAAAGAGACCGTCAAAATCCACAAGGTACAGCTCCTCGATCCGGCAACCGGAACAGGCACGTTCCTCGCGGAAGCCGTCAGCCGAATCCATGACAAGTTCAACGGACAGGCCGGAATGTGGCAAGGCTATGTCGGGGAACATCTGCTGCCGCGTCTGAACGGATTCGAACTTCTGATGACCTCCTATACAATGGCCCATCTGAAACTCGACTGGATTCTCACAGAGACAGGTTACAAGGCCGACGATAACGAACGCCTGCGGGTGTTTCTCACCAATTCGCTGGAAGAACACCACAAGGATACAGGCACACTGTTCGCCCAGTTCCTCGCCCGCGAGGCCAACGGCGCAAACGAAATCAAGCGCAATACTCCGGTCATGGTCGTGCTGGGCAATCCGCCGTACAGCGGAGAAAGCAAAAACAAAGGCGAATGGATTATGCGCCTGATGGAGGATTACAAGAAAGAACCCGATACGAACCAGCCTCTGAAGGAACGGAATCCGAAATGGATCAACGATGACTATTGCAAATTCATACGCTTGGGACAGTTCTTCGTGGATCGCAACAACGAAGGGATACTGGCTTATGTCAATAACCATAGTTTTATCGACAACCCCTCTTTCAGAGGGATGCGGTGGAATCTGCTGCGGAGTTTCGACAAAATCTACATCATCGATCTGCACGGCAACAGCAAGAAAAAAGAGGTTGCACCCGACGGCGGCAAAGACGAAAACGTATTCGACATACAACAGGGCGTCTCAATCAATATCTTCGTAAAAACGGGACGCAAGGCAAAGAATGCCCTTGCCGAAGTATATCATCACGACCTATACGGCCGAAGAGAGACGAAATACGATTACTTGTCGTCGCATACGGTGGCGAACATCCCGTTCGTGAAACTTCAGCCGTCCGCACCGGAATATTTCTTCGTGCCGAAAAATTACGGAGCAAAGGCTGCGTACGACAGGGGCTTCTCCGTTACAGAGCTGTTCCCCGTCAATTCCGTGGGCATCGTGACAACACGGGACGAACTGCTGATAAAAGACAGTCCGGAAGAAGTAGAAACGCTCATCCGCGATTTCATAACAATGGAAGATGCCGAACTCAGAACAAGGTACAACATAGGCAAGGACTCACGGGATTGGTCTGTTGCAAGAGCAAAAGCGGATATAGGGAATGTCGTCGATACGGCTAAAATCACACCCATCAAGTACCGGCCGTTCGATCGCAAATATCTGTATTACACCGGCAAAACGACTGGAATCGTGGCCAGGCCACGATTCCAGGTTATGCGGCATTTTGCCGCCGAAAAAAATTTTGGTTTGGCGGCATGCCGCCAAACCAAAAAAGAAAATTGGACACACATATTCCTCACAAAAAATATAATCCCCGCTATTTTCGTAGAAGTAAAAGATAATTGCAATACCTTTCCTCTCTACACCTATCCCGATCAGACCGACCTGCTGAACACCGGACGCACCCCGAACCTCGACCCGAAGATCGTTGCAAAAATAGCCGAAAGCATCGGATTGGAGTTCGAGCCGGAGAAAAGCGGAGAACCGGATAAATTCGCCCCGATCGACCTGCTCGATTATATCTATGCCGTGCTGCACTGTCCGGCGTATCGGGAAAAATACAGGGAGTTTCTGAAGGCCGACTTTCCGCGTGTACCATATCCTGAAAATACCGGACAGTTCCACCGCCTTACACAAACAGGTGCCGAATTGCGTCGGCTGCATCTGATGGAAAATTCCGACTGCTGGGAATTGTCGGTCACCTATCCGGAATGCGGAACGGACGAAATCACGGAAGTCCGCTATGAAAATGAAAAAGTATTCATCAATGATCGGCAATATTTCGGCAATGTAAGTCCCGTTGCCTGGAATCTCTTCATAGGCGGCTATCAACCTGCCCGGAAATGGCTGAAAGACCGCATAGGGAAGAAACTCACATTCTCGGACATTCGCCACTATCAAAAAATCATCTTTGCACTCTGCCGCACAGATGCCCTGATGCGTACGGAACTGAATATCGAAAAATTCTAAATCCTTATCAATATGAACAACTTCACTTTCCAAAATCCGGTCAAGTTGATCTTCGGCAAAGGCTCCATCGCCAAGCTGGCGAAAGAGATTCCGGCCGACAAGAAGATCATGGTTACTTTCGGCGGCGGCTCCGTCAAGAAAAACGGCGTGTACGACCAGGTGGTCGCAGCGCTCAAAGGCCGCGACTTCGTAGAGTTCTGGGGCATCGAGCCTAATCCCAAAATCGAAACCCTGCGCAAAGCCATTGCCCAGGGCAAAGCCGAAAAGGTCGATTTTCTGCTCTCGGTGGGCGGCGGCTCGGTACTCGACGGTACCAAGCTCATCGCTGCGGGCATTCCCTACGACGGCGATGCCTGGGAGCTGGTGCTCGATGAAGACAAAATCGGCGAAGTCGTTCCGTTCGGCGACGTGATGACCCTGCCGGCCACCGGCTCCGAAATGAACGCCGGGGCGGTGATCTCCAACCTCGCCACGCAGGAGAAGTTCGCGTTCCACCACTCGTTCCCGCAATTCTCGATCCTCGATCCCGAAGCCACCTTCTCGCTGCCGCCGTTCCAGGTAGCCTGCGGTATCGCAGACACTTTCGTACACGTCATGGAGCAATACCTGACCGTCACGGGCGTTTCGCCGCTGATGGACCGCTGGGCGGAAGGTATTCTGCAAACGCTGATCGAAATCGCCCCCAAAATCCGAGCGAATCAGCACGATTACGACCAGATGGCCAACTTCATGCTCTGCGCGACGATGGGACTGAACGGCTTCATCGCCATGGGCGTGCCGCAGGACTGGGCGACCCACATGATCGGACACGAACTGACGGCCCTGCACGGCGTTACGCACGGACAGACCCTCGTGGTCGTACTCCCGGCCCTGATGAGCGTAATGCGAGAACAGAAGAAGGGAAAAATCCTGCAATACGGCGAGCGGGTGTTCGGTATCCGTGAAGGCTCGGAGGACGAGCGCATCGACCGGACGATCCGCGCCACCGAAGAGTTCTTCCGCTCGCTGGGACTGGCTACTCGCCTGCACGAATTGCAGATCGGGCAAGATACGATCGACGAGATCGTCCGTCGCTTCAACGAGCGCGGCTCCCGGCTGGGCGAAGCGGGCAACATCACGGGCGACGTGACCCGCCGTATCCTCGAACTCTGCAAATAAGGGTAGGAACCGAAACAGGCGAAGCGGGTTTTCAAACCCGCTTCGCCTGTTTACTTCGTAATCATCCCCAATCCATGCCATCTGCACCGAATTATGCTCACACCTGATTCACGAACAGCACAAAAGTATTTCCGGAAAAATCCGGACTGCAAACACCCGAAAACTGCGAGCAACGACAACTCCGAGCCAAATGTCGAAGAGCAAGGCCTATAAATCGAGTACAGATCCCTTCTATTTTACCGAAGAAATTCCCTTGAACGTATAATAACGGGCCGCCAGGTAGCTGTAAAGAGCTACGGCGAGCGATGTGATACACTTGGAAGGAGTCGGCCACAGACCGCACACCTCGACCAAAAATTTCATACAGGCGTAATTGAGCAAAATAGATCCTACGACTGTCAATAGATAGCGCCCCAACTGTTTGCCCGCCGCAACAGGCAGCGTGCGGAACGCGACATAGCGGTTCAGCCAGAAGCCGGTGAAGAACGTAATGGGAAAAACCAGTACCAAAGAGGCGATATGCGGCGACATAACCACGAATCCCAGGTCGAAATAACGGCCTGCAACCAGAAAATGATAGATCAGGGCATAGCTGACCGCATCCACGGACAGCGTGATCGCACCGCAGGCCCCGTAACGGAAAACCGTTTCGGATATCACACGAGAAAAAGGGCGCCGATAAAACCAGTCGATCGCACGCCGCAGGATCAGTGCAAAAGTCATCGTTTTTTCGTATAGGGCCACACTTCCTTCAGACCGGCCCCCGCATTTCTCATAAAGTCACGGCACTCCGCAGCAGAATCGCTTTCGAAAACGGAAACCATCCACTTCTTCCCGAAAAAGTAAATCCGGAAGTTTGTGTCCGACAGGCGGGCCCGGGCTTCGGCGACGGCTCGCCGGGCATTCTCCTCGGTGCTGTAAACGCCCCAAACCACATACGTTCTGCCGGGAATCATCCTGGCGACCTCGGGAACCGGCGCTTCGTAGTCGGCGTCAAGATCGGCGCGGCCCGCACCCGTCGCGCCCTCGGAAAGGGTTTCGACGCCAGCCGCCTCATCATCCTGCGACGTTTCGACGGGACGGCTCTCAGCAACCGGCTCGGAGTCTATCGCACCGGATTCGGCATCACCTCCGGTGGCTTCGGGAGTTTCGCTCCCGGTTCTTGCCGGGACGGATGAAACGACCTCGGCAACGGGAAGGACCTCCTGCTTTTCAGAATCGCCCACGAACGGCAGCCGCATCCACTCTCCGTACTGCCAGATTCCGTAACCGACAGCCGCCGTACAAAACAAGGCGATCCCCAGATAAAGGGGTAGCCGGGAATATCGGCGTTTCAGCGGCAGCGGATCGTGTCCGAGAGGATTGAGAACGGCATCGAGCTGCGAATCGAGCCGAAAGTAGCGGTGATTGAGCTCCCCGACTCCCGGAATGGAGATTCCGTCCTCCACCCGGGCTTTGTCGAGCCACCGGGAATAGATATCTTCGGCCGCAGCAACATCGCAAGCCCCCGCCCGAGCAATCAGGTCTATCACGGAAACGCCCCGCTGCTCGGAGAGGAGAAAGGCAATGCGCCGGGAAGGACGTTCCAACTGCCGAGCCGATGCACGCCAGGCACTCCGAAATTCGGGAACGAGCGAGCCGACTCCCGGAAACCAAATTTCCCGTCCGTCGGCCAGCGCATTGAAAACAATCTTATTTACCTCGTCCTGCATCATTTCATACGACGATGTTTACGTGGCTTGGAACTGCCGCCCTGCTGCCGGACAGTCTGCTGTCGAACCACCCGCACCGTATCGGGATCTACCGGAGAGCGGTGCATGCCCCGGTAAATCATATAAATCCCCACCAGAATGAACGGAATACTCAACAACTGTCCCATATTCAACAGCATACCCTGCTCGAAAGCCTCCTGATCCAACTTGATGAACTCGATAAAAAAACGAGTCAGGAAAATCCCGATCAGCCCCACGCCGAACATCACGCCCGGACGACGCCGGCCCAGGTCACGTCCGTAATAGAGCCAGCAAAGGATTCCGAAAATCACCAGGTAGCATAACGCTTCGTAAAGCTGGGTCGGGTGTTGCACGGGGATGGAGTCGATGGGAACATTCGGATAAAGCCGAACGAACTTGAACCCCCAGGAAACATCGGTCACCGCCCCCACGATCTCCGAATTGAACAGATTACCCAGACGGACGATGGCGCCGCCGATAGCGACCGGTAGCATAATCCGATCGAGCGACCAGATATAAGGAAGTTTATTCTTGCGCGAAAAAAGCCAAAGACCGATCAGCAGGCCGACGGCAGCGCCGTGACTGGCCATGCCGCCGTTGCGGAAATCCGTAATGATAGCCCAGGGATGGGCAAGAAAATACCCCGGTTCATAAAAAAAACAGTGTCCCAGACGGGCACCGAGGATCGTGGCCAGCGTGCCATAGACGAAAATCGACTCCGAAACCTTCTGGGGCAGCCCTTCGCGTTTACAGACCTGGTCGAAGAAAAGCATGCCGCCGAGAATCGCCAGCACCCACATCAGTCCGTAATAACGGATATCGAACGATCCGATCGAAAAAAAGACGGGATTGAAATCCCAGACAACGGTTATTGGAAGGATCATACGTTATGCAAAATTAGTGAGAATGTCCTGTTTGAGCCTTTTTGAGCGTAAACGAGAAGGTCGTTCCCACTCCCAACTCGCTGCGGACGTTGATTCGCTCGCCGTGAGCTTCGATAATATGCTTGACGATCGCCAGTCCGAGCCCCGTACCGCCCTGCTCGCGTGAACGGCCCTTGTCCGTACGGTAAAACCGCTCGAAAATACGGGGCACGTCCTCCTTGGCGATACCGACGCCGTTGTCCTCGACTTCGACGAGGATCTTATCCAGCATATCTCGGAATTTGATCCGCGTTACACCCCCCTCCTTGCCATAACGGATCGAGTTGATAATCAGATTGACCAACACCTGTCCGACGAAATGCTTGTCGGCACAGACCCAGAAAGGCGAAGGCAGGCTGTCGGCCCCCCTTACCTGAATCTTAATTCCCTTCTTATCGGCTTCGATTTCGGCCTGTTCAGCAATCTCGCGCGTCATGGCAGCGATGTCGAAAGACTCCATTTTCAGGCGCGTCATATTGCTCTCGAGCTTGGAAATGGTATCCAAATCATTGACGATGTCGATCAAACGGTCGATGCTCTTCTCGGCCCGTTCGAGGTATTTACGGTTGATCAGGTCGTCCTCCAGACCACCGTCGAGCAATGTCGAAATATACCCCTGAATATTGAAAATCGGGGTTTTCAACTCATGGGCCACATTACCCAGATACTGCTTGCGGAACGATTCCGTTTCCTTGAGCCGCGCGATCTCCTTGTCGTTGGTATCCGCCCAGGCGGTCAGCTCCTCGGAAATGTTTTCGACGTGCTTGTCCTTGAGCTCATCCAGAATCTCCTGCGTATGCACGTTACGCGAAAGTACGATCGAGTAGATCGGCTTCAGCTTATAAGCCACGTACTTGCGAATAATAAACAACGTCAGTAACGTCATACCGACAAACACGGCGCAAGCCACGCAGAGGGTCTGCCACCACACCGCTTCGAGCAGCCACATGGCCGCCGCGACGACGATCGCAGCCACCGCCGCAACCAGCAGCGAAGCGAACTCCTTGGTTTTGATAGGCATCATTTCAGGTAATTTTTCATGAGCCGGGCAATGTACTTGCCGATAATGTCGAACTCCAGATTGACCAACGTACCGGGTTTGATCCGGTTGAAGTTGGTGTGTTCATAGGTGTAGGGAATGATCGCCACCTGGAACTGTCCCTCCTGCGAATTGCAGACCGTCAGGCTGACACCGTTGACCGTAATCGACCCTTTCTCCACCGTACAATTATCCCCCGCAGGTTCGTATTTGAACGTAAAATACCAGCTGCCTTCGGCATCATCGACGGCCGTACAAACGGCCGTCTGATCCACATGGCCCTGGACGATATGGCCGTCGAGCAGCGCATCGGGCCGCATCGAACGCTCCACATTGACGATATCGCCGACCTGCAACTGGCCCAGATTGCTGCGCAGCAGCGTCTCTTTCATTGCCGTTACGGAGTAGGTATCCTCCGTAATATCCACCACGGTCAGGCATACGCCGTTGTGGGCAATGCTCTGATCGATCTTCAACTCCCCGCAAAAATCCGCACGAAAAGTGAAGGTCTTATTTTGTTGTTCGATACGGATATCGGTGAGCGTCACCGTTCTTTCCACGATTCCTGAAAACATAATTCGATTTTAGATTTTAATTTCCAACTTGCCCACGACCTGATATACCTGCTCGATATCGGAAGCCTTGACGAAAATATCGTCGAAATTTTCCCGGTCCGCAGCAACCAACCGCCATTCGGAATCCCGCTCCGAAGTGCGAACTATTCGCAAAGTTATGATTTTTTGACAGACAATCACGTATTCGAGTCCGGGAATAATCTCCTCGGGCGTCATTTTTTTCAGGAACACGATCGATCCGGACGGAATAGAACACCCCATAGCCTTTCCATTATACAGCATAGCCAGGTCGCAGCCGGTCAGTTGGGGAATCACCATCTCCCGATCGGGGGCCAACTCGTCAAGACGGGTGATATGGGATTCGACATCCACCTGATAAAACGGAATTTGCACCCCGCATAATTTCTCGTCCACAAACATCTGCCCCTCGCCGGTAAGCAACCACGCCAGGCTGACTTCCGGGAATTTGGTCACGATCTTGTAGGCCAGGTTCCGGGAAATACCATTATTTCCCTTTTTTATCTGATAGAGGTTTTCACCCCGCGGCAATCCAATATAGAGTGCAAAGTAGTTGATAGTCATATTCGCCCAGCGAATAACGCTGTCGATTCTTTGCCAATTATCCATTTTTTGTCGCATAATTCAATTTTTTTTATACCTTTGTGCCACCGGTCCCGTAGTTCAATGGATAGAATTTAAGATTCCGGTTCTTACGATATGGGTTCGAATCCCGTCGGGATCACTTCCAAGGCGCCTTCTTCAAGGCGCCTTTTTTATTGCATACCCCCATTACGACATACTAATATAATAATTTTGGACAAATATAATGATAAATTACGGTTATATAATAGGGACAGTCGCGAAATAGGCTTAAAATTATAACAAATTGATTGTCAATGTGAT
>ERZ839947.157-NODE-157-length-98596-cov-5.570382_pt1 | contig 98596 bp, 82 predicted proteins | sample MGYA00519908_ERZ839947 | MGnify/ENA primary metagenome ERZ839947 (study PRJEB31850, sample SAMEA3708857) | human gut metagenome | biome: human gut; feature: human-associated habitat; material: faeces | place: China | collected 2014 ... | reverse complement strand
CCCGTTCGGTAATCAGTGAGCTCACTACGCAAGTGACCAGGATAAGCAAGACTGTTCCGTTTAGTACATCATCATTCAATAACCGTTCGCCGGTGGGCAGAATAATGTTGTATCCAACTAACACAGCCGCCAATGTGGCTGCCGCCTGTGCATTACTCAAACCATACATCAGATTTCGTTCAAGAACAGACATCTTATATATCTTTTGAGTGAGCCAGCAAGCAATCCATTTACCTGTCAGCGCCATGGTTATCATCACGGCGGCAACTTTTAAGGCATCCCCCTCTCCGAAAATAACACGTAAGTTGATTAACATTCCCACTCCGATAAGGAAATAAGGAATAAAAAGTGCATTACCAACGAACTCTAAATGATCCATCAATGGAGAGACGTGGGGGATGAGCCGGTTAAGTACCAATCCTGCGAGGAAAGCTCCCAAGATACCTTCCATACCAACAAGCTCCATCAACCCTGCTCCTAAAAAGACCATCGCAAGCACGAAAATAAATTGCATCACGTTGTCATTGTACCGGTGAAAGAACCAACGACCGATGCGCGGAAAGAAATAAATAATTAGTGCCCCTAGAAAGATTACTTTTACCACCAGCCAAATCCAAAACAATCCTCCGGTTTCTCCTTTGAACAATCCGCCTATAACAGCCAGTACCAGCAGCGTGAGTGTATCCGTTACGGCCGTTCCTCCTACGGCAATACTTACGCTACGATGGCGTGATATGCCGAAGCGGGTGACGATGGGGTAGGCCACGAGCGTATGGGAGGCATACATGCTGGCTAATAATACAGAGGTGATTACACCATATTTCAGATAAGATACATTTGCCATGAATCCAATCCCGATAGGAACGATAAAAGCCAGTAATCCCAGTACCAATGCTTTGTTTCGCGTCTCTTTGAAATCTCCCATATTCATTTCCAGACCAGCCAGGAACATGATGTAATAGAGTCCGACTTTCCCGAATAACTGAAAGCTGCTGTCTCGTGCCAGGATATTAAATCCATGTTCGCCAATAGCCAGTCCTGCCAGGATCATACCGATAATATGAGGGATGCGCAGCTTATTCAATAATATCGGAGCAAACAATATGATTAGGAGTACAAGGAGAAATATCCATGTAGGGTCGGTGATAGGGAATGTTAAATCAAGGCCAATCCAATCCATAATTTGACAAGTTCGTGATATTTGTTCCGCAAAATAACCTAAAAAAATGCTTCTAAAAAAGGATTAGTTAATAAAATTAGTCATTTATTTTTTCTCCAGATTCATTATTGATGGAATGAAGAATGCAAGTGTCCCTGTTATCACAATTGCAATACCGCATATAACAAAGACATTGGCTATGCCGATAGCGTCTGCTATAAATCCGGTTGCCAGTAATCCTAAAATGGAGGGTAACAAACTGATACTGTCGAACAAAGAGAATACGCGCCCCAAGAAAGACACTTCAATCTGTGTTTGCAACAAAGCTGTAAACGGACCGGAATAAAACGGCATGGAAATCCCTTGTACTATTGCAAATATAGCATAGATAATGAATGCTGAAGGAGGAAGGATTCCGGAAACGAAAATAGAAACTCCTATTATGATATAAGATATGTTTATCATAACGACCTTTCGGATGCGCGGATTCCATATTCCCAGTAAAATACCACCGACTAATGCTCCCGAACCAAAAAGAAGTTCTATCAGGCTGACTTGATAAGCTGTTCCGGAGAAGTTTTTCAGGGTCATCAACGGTATCAGAGCAACAACAGGCATGATAAAGAAAGTGATGAGTACTTCAGTGACCATCACCCATTTCAAACCACAATTGCTACAGATTGCCTGAAAGCCTTCCTTCATATCCCGGAGTACATTATTGGTTGTTTCAGTTTCTGTTTTTTCCGGATTAGGAATAAATACAAACATGAGTGTCGTACAGGCTATGGCTGCTCCGGCAACGTCGAGCAACATAACTACACTCATATTCGTACTGACAATCAGCGCAGCACCTAGCACAGGACCGCAGATATTACATAAGGCCTGTATTGTCTGATTAATACTGGCAATACGCGTCAGTTCTTTTTCAGGAGCAAGCAGCGGTATGGATGATTTCATGGCAGGTGCGTGGAAAGCACTTCCGACAGAACGGAGCATAAGCAGCAGATAAATCTGCCAGATTTCGATAACGTCCAGATAGAATAATAACGCAATAATGCCCGAACAGAGTGCAACGAAACTGTCGGCCAATATCATAGTCCATTTCCGACTCCACCGATCGACGAAAACGCCGGCAAAGGGACCTAATACTACTTGGGGTAAAAGTGCGGCGATAGTAGCAAATGAAAGCACCTCTGCTGAACCGGTCTCAAGACTGATCCACAGAACAATGGCAAACTGGGCAATAGAACTGCTAAGAATAGAAAATAACTGTCCGGACCATATAATGATAAATTTCTTTTTCCAATTATTCATAATACTTTATTGATTACGGATGATGATAAGGGGATTGCCTGTCTGTATATAAAGAGGGCAAATACCATTATGACTAAATAATAAACAAATGATTGAGAGAAATTGCTTTGATTTTTGTTGTTTTCCTGTAATGGAGGAAAGAAATAAAAAAACGGAAGCCCAGCTAAGAGAGCTCCAAATGAGGTACGGATAAAATGAATTGATAAATAACTTTCATATTCTCAAGTTCGGTTTTTGATTCGGCAAATGTAGACAAAAAATGCCGTTCTCATGCAAAACGAGTTCATAAAAAAAGAAAATTCGTCTTGAAATGGCTTCTGTAAGACTCTAATAAAATTCTAATAGCGTTCTAACAAATCTCTAACAGGCTTCCGGAATACCTCCACTTACCTTTGCATCCGAAAAAGAATGCTAACTATATTTTTATGGATGATGATGAAAAAGAAAAATTTGCAAATACTTTTAATTTGCGGTGTATTGCTAGTTACCGCATGCAAGAGTAAATCAAAGGAAGAACAACAGAGTGGTTATCGTATGGAAGGTGACACAGTACAGATCACAGACCGTTTTTTATCTGAAAAGATAAAAGTGACTGAGGCCAGACTTGAACCTTATTCCAAAGAAGTGATTACTTCCGGTGTGGTACGTCCTATTCCTACCCGTTATGCCTGCATTGCTTCCCCTTTTGCAGGAAGAGTTACAAAATCGTATATACAAATCGGACAACAGGTAAACCGGGGAACCCCTTTGTTTGAAATCAGCTCACCGGATTTTACTACGGCACAAAAAGAATACTTCCAGGCACTATCGTCACGTGAGCTGGCTAAGAAAGATTTAAAGCGCAAAGAAGACCTGATAAAGAACGGGGTTAGTTCACAGAAAGAGCTGGAAGAAGCACAAAATGCTTTGCTTATTGCCGACAAAGAGTTTGAAAATGCGTCTGCTGCATTGGAAGTATATCAGGTAGAGCAGCCGGAGAATATGATACTGGGGCAGCCTCTTGTGGTGCGTTCGCCTATTTCGGGCGAAATTATAGAGAATAATATTGTGACCGGACAATACCTGAAAGATGATACCGAACCTGTTGCGATAGTGGCAGACCTGTCGGAAGTATGGATTGCCGCCCAAGTGAAAGAAAAGGATATTCGATTTATCAATGCAGGCAGTAGTCTGGATATAGAAGTGTCGGCATTACCGGGGAGGGTGATTAAAGGTAACGTTTATCATGTAGAAGAGGCGGTTGACGAAGATACAAGGTCTATCAAAGTACTTTCGGTTTGTGATAACCCGAAGAAACAATTGAAATTGGGTATGTATACTACCGTCCATTTTCTTAGTGCTCCTATTGAACAGATTCAGATTTCGGAGAGCGCATTGTTGCAGGGAGAGAAAGACAGTTATGTGTATGTGCAGGTTACTCCGGATATCTTTGTAAGAACACCGGTGAAGGTAGAAGCGACCAAAGATGGATTTGCTGTGATAAATGATGGATTGCATCCGGGAGATAAAGTCATCAGTGAAGGAGGATATTATTTAAAATAGGAGATTATGAAGAAGGATTTGATGCTTTCAATTATACAGAAAAGATGGATAATGCTTTGTCTGTTTGTGATGATGTGTGTTTTCGGATATTACTCATGGACGCAACTTTCAATAGAAGCCTATCCGGATATTGCAGATGTCACATCGCAGGTTGTTACCCAAGTGCCGGGGCTGGCTGCCGAAGAAGTGGAACAACAGATCACTATTCCTTTGGAACGTGCCATCAACGGTTTGCCTGGCATGCATGTTATGCGTAGCAAAAGTACGTTCGGACTCTCTATGATTACGATTGTATTCAAGGATGGGACAGAAGATTATTGGAGCCGTCAACGGGTACAGGAAAGATTGAATGAAGTGGAACTACCTTATGGGGCAATCCCCGGACTCGATCCGCTGACATCACCTGTGGGAGAGGTTTACCGTTACATTATAGAAAGTGACCAACATTCACTTCGTGAACTGACCGACCTCCAGAATTGGGTGGTTATTCCCCGTATCAAAGAAGTTTCAGGAGTGGCGGATGTAACAAATTTCGGAGGTATCACCACCCAGTTTCAAGTAGAAATAGATCCTTATAAACTGGAACAATATCACTTATCCCTTAGTCAGGTTATTGAGGCTATTGAAAATAATAATGCCAGTGTGGGAGGCAGCATATTGAATAGAGGAGATCTGGGGTATGTGGTACGTGGTATAGGATTGATAGAGAATCTGGACGATTTGGGGCATATTGTAGTCACTACAACTTCCGGGGTTCCTGTCTTTTTAAATGATATCGGTTCTTTGAAATACGGTAATCTGGAGAGGAAAGGTGTATTGGGATATACCGATCGTACCCGTGATTATTCGGAAAGTTTGGAAGGGATTGTGCTTCTTCTGAAGCATGAAAATCCGTCTAAGGTATTGGATGGCATTCATGCGGCAGTGGATGAATTGAATCATGAAATTTTGCCGGAGGGGGTGCGTATACATACTTTTCTGGATCGTACCAGCCTGGTGGATACAACTTTGGATACTGTTTCCCATACGCTATTAATGGGGATGGCATTGGTTGTTATTGTGCTTATTCTGTTTTTGGGCAACTGGCGTGGAGCATTACTGGTTTCAATCACCATTCCGGTATCCTTGCTTATCGCTTTTATCCTGATGCATCTTACGGATATCCCTGCTAATCTTCTGTCACTCGGAGCCATAGATTTTGGAATCATTGTAGATGGTGCCATTGTTATGCTGGAAACTATTCTCAAGAAACGTGAGGATTATCCCGAACAGTACATCGAAGAAAAAAGTATCGCACAACGAGCCAAAGAGGTAGGACGCCCGATTCTTTTCTCCACCATAGTCATTATTACAGCCTACTTGCCATTATTCGCTTTCGAACGTGTGGAACGTAAACTGTTTACTCCTATGGCATTTACGATGAGTTATGCAATGATCGGAGCACTTTTGGTTGCTCTTCTGCTGATTCCGGGACTGGCTTATGCTATTTACCGTAAGCCGCGCAAGGTCTATAAGAATAAATGGCTGGAAAAATTGAAGGAGAAATATACTGGCGCAATAGAGAAACTCATTCAGAAACCAGTAAAGACCATACTCTTTTCATGTTTGATTCTGATTGCGGGTATCGTGTTAAGTGGTGTTGTAGGGAAAGATTTCCTTCCTGAATTGGATGAGGGTTCGATCTGGTTACAGGTGAATCTTCCTCCCGGCATTTCTGTTGAGAAATCGAGAGAGATGTCCGATACACTTCGTTCCCGTACGATGAAGTATCCCGAAGTAACTTATATCATGGTTCAGGCAGGGAGAAATGACGATGGTACAGATCCGTTCACCCCTTCGCATTTTGAGGTATCTATCGGGATAAAGCCTTATGATGAATGGCCGAAGGGAAAGACCAAGCAAGATTTGATTCATGAACTGGAAGAAGAATATAAGACGCTACCCGGTTTTAGGGTCGGATTCAGCCAACCGATGATAGACGGGGTGATGGATAAAATAGCCGGTGCGCATAGTGAATTGGTTGTAAAGGTGTATGGTGAGGATTTTCGGGAAACACGTCGTATTGCGGAAGAAATCACCCGGGCGCTGGGAACGGTGAAAGGTGCCGTTGATCTGGATATTGACCAGGAACCTCCATTACCTCAACTGCAAATCATTATGAATCGGGATGCGATTGCCCGATATGGGCTGAACGTGTCTGATGTAGCTGATTTGATAGAGGTGGCAATCGGAGGGAAAGCTATTGCACAGCTTTATCAGGGAGACCGTCAGTATGACATTACCTGTAAATATAAAGAAGAAATGCGGGATACACCCGAAAAGATAGCCGGATTGATGCTGACCTCTTCTACCGGAGCTAAAATACCCCTTTCGCAGGTAGCCGAAGTGAAGTTGAGTGTTGGAGAAAGTACGATCACGCGTGAAATGAACAGACGTCACCTGACGGTAAAGTTGAATCTGCGTGGACGCGATCTGGCTTCTTTCTTAAAAGAAGCGCAGAATGTGATCGATGCGAAAGTGAACTATGATAAAAGCAAATATACAGTCAAGTGGGGAGGGGCTTTCGAAAACCAGCACAGAGCTTATACCCGTCTTTCTGTCATTCTTCCGTTGACGCTGATGTGTATGTTTATTTTGCTTTATGCTACGTTTGGGAAATTCCGGCAAGCCGGTCTGGTATTGTCCATTGTGCCGTTGGCGCTCTTTGGCGGAATGCTTGCGCTCAATGTACGCGGTATGACATTGAATGTATCGTCTGCCGTGGGCTTTATTGCCATGTTCGGACTTTCCATTCAAAACGGAATTATCATGGTATCTCAGATAAATAACTTGCGTAAAGGAGGAATGGAACTTCGGAAGTCTGTTATCGAAGGGGCACGTCAACGGTTTCGTCCTATCCTGATGACCTCGGTCACTACGGTACTCGGACTGTTTCCCGCTTCTCTGGCAACCGGAATCGGCAGTGATGTGCAACGTCCTCTGGCAACGGTTATAGTGTATGGATTGATGTTCTCAGCACTCATTTCTATGTTTGTGCTTCCGGTTTTTTACTATCTGATTGAGAATAACGTTTTAAATAATAAGAAGAATGATGAGAAGGAATATACACTTTAATATCTTGCTCCTTTTATTGCTTGTGGAAGCAATATCTGTTCGTGCAGTGGCGCAAATTCCAGACAGGACTCTCTATCAGAGTATCTCTCTCGATGAGTATCTGAAACGGGTGGGGGAAGGTAATCTAAACTATCTGGCAGAAAAATTGAATGTAAGTATAGCTGATGCGGAGATGATTGCGCAAAAAGTGCTTCCTGATCCGGAAGTGGGATTTGAAGCCGGTCATGAGACTTTTTCATTAGGGCTTTCCTATTCACTGGAATTAGGAAACAAACGAGGGGCACGGATAAAGTTGGCACGTAGTCAGATGGAGCTTGAAAAACTAATCCTGGAACAGTCATTTCAGAATTTGAGGGCTGAAGCTGCCAGTCTTTTTTTGGAGGCAATTCTTCAAAGAGAGTTGCTTGAAGTACAGCAAAGTTCTTACCAGTATATGTTGCAATTGAGTCAATCAGATAGTTTACGTTATGTAGCGGGAGAGATTACAGAGAATGATGCCCGGCAATCAAAGTTGGAAGCTGTCACTTTGCTCAATACGGTTTATGGTCAGGAAGCTGCCTACCGGTCGGCATTGGTCGTGCTAAATAGACAGATGGGAATGGCTGCGGACACTCTTTATATTCCGTTGGGTAATTGGGATGAATTAAACCGTGAGTTTTATCTTTCGGAGTTGATTAAAGCAGGTCTGGATAATCGCATAGATTTGTTTACGGCTCAAAAAAACACGGAAATTACTTCCCGTGCATATAAACTGACGAGGGCAGAACGTCGCCCGGATATTGGTCTGTCCGTTTCTTATGAAAAAGACTGGAATCGTTTTTTTCCATCGGCTCGTTCTGCTACGGTAGGAGTGTCTATTCCTTTAGCCTTTTCGAATATCAATAAAGGGACCGTTAAGGCTGCTAAATTTCGTATTTCCCAGTCCGAAATTCAGGAGAAAGATATAGAGCAACAAATACAGGCAGAGATTATGCAGGCATGGTTCAATTATCAAGCAGAGAAAAAGAAAGTGGTTCAATTTAAGTCGGGAATGCTTGGAGATGCTCAGAAAGTAATGGATGGGATGGTATATAAATACAAACGTGGTGAAACCAACATTTTGGATGTATTAGTCGCCCAACGTACCTATAATGAAGTGCAGCAAGAATATCTTGAAACAATGAAAGGATATGCTGTCTCGTTAGTAGAGCTGGAAAAGGCTTGTGGCATTTGGGACATACGTTTCTAAAGGGGCGATTTTTATCCGGTTCTACGTTCTGCAATGAACGTAGAACCGGATACTTATTTTTAGAATACTAAATCGCAATTCTGCTTCTTCATTTTAAAGCATGGTTCTATATTCTTCCTGTTTTTTCTTGGGCAACTTCTTTATGACTTCTTCTACCGAATGGCTAATCAGCTTTTTGATAAGTTTGTCGGGTACATCTCCCTCTAAATATACGGTTATCCAATGTTTCTTATCAGAAAATGGTCCCCAAAAGATATCTCCATACTGTTCTATTAATTCCTCTGCCTTGTCAGGAGCACATTTCATATCCGCCCAGAAATTTCCGTTCTTTGGTCGTAATGTAGCAAAAGTGAACATTTTATCCATGATCTTAAAAACCAGGATATTTTCACCAAACGGCATACATTCTGTTGCTCCTTTAACAGACAGGCAATAGTCTCTATACTCCTCTATATTCATGATTTCTCTCTTTGTTCTTTTTCAAATGGCAAATATATCATTTTCAGTTTGTTTTTGAACAAAAATGTGCTCCAATCTCAATCTTTTTTTCTTCCTGTTTTGTTTATTTATTAGAACTCTCCTGTTTATGGAAAGTGTAATGAGAATGAAGTATGAAACCTGAACTGTATTATTGTAAACATTGTGATTGCAAGGCTTGCATTGAAACTGCTCGACCTGCATTCGAGAACCTTGAAACTAAAAAAGGTGAAGTTTATACCTTTGGATCAGTGGAGGCTTATACACTTGTATTTCTCATATCGGGGAAAGTATTGGTTTCGTGTAATGAATTTATTGATGTTCCGTTACATTCAGGTGAAATTAGTCTTTTGCCTATGAATTCAAAATGCTCATGGAAGACCCTTTCCGATACCTCATGCATCGTTTTTAGAGGAGGAGACGATCATGTTCCCTGCGACAGGAAATCGTTGGAGAGACCTACTCATTCATGGCATGATGCTGTTCCCGTTTTTCGTACTTTAATTATTAAAGCAAGATTGATGGAATTTCTGGAGTCGGTGAAGCAATACCTCGACGATGGAGTTGTTTGTCCTTATATGTATATAGCCAAGCAGAAGGAATTGTCGATGATATTCAGAGCTTATTATCCTGCGGAAGAGTTAGTGCCTTTCTTTTTTCCTACCGTACGCCGTACGCATGCGTTTGAGTCTTTTATAATGAATAACTATCTGAAAGTAAAAGGTGTGCAGGAATTTGTCGATTTATCAGGAATGAACCTAAGTACTTTTAACCGGAAATTTAAATCCCATTTTAAACAAAGTCCCTATCAATGGCTGATCCAGCAGAAGTCAAAGCATATTTATCATGATTTGTCTGCCACCAATAAAACTTTTGCTGCTATTGCCCGGGAATATGACTTTTCCGACGCATCTCATTTTAACCGTTATTGCAAGGCTATGTTCGGTGCTTCTCCGTCTACTGTACGCAAAAGGAGAACGCCATAATACAAACGTGTTACAAACTACAGTTTTATTCAACATTCTGCATTTTTTATACCACATCCATTTTTTTACAGATATTTCGGGATGCCGTAATTTTGCGACATGAATTTGAAACATCATCAGACAGTGTGGTGTAGCCCTGATTTTTGCGTAATATAATAAATGGAAAGATGATATGTTGACTGAGAGAAGAGATCTGAAGGATGTGAAATCAAGAGTTTTTTATGGATTGATTATTCTTATAGAATTGGCTGATGTCTACAACGAGAAAGGATGTTCTCTTACTGAATTGTCAGAGAAATACGGGTTTGCCCACCCCATGTTGCTTCTCGTTGTAGACAGATTGGTAGGAATTGGAGTGATAGCTCGAAGTAAGAATGATGAAGATTGGATTTATTTAGTAGAGAAACCTAGAGATTTTTGGATATTAAGAGTATTACCTGTATTAAAAGCGTCTCTGGAAGAAGGAGAATTTTAGTTTAAACATTGGATTGAATAATGAAACCTGAACTTTTTTTTTGTAAGCATAGTAGTTGTAAGAGTTGCACAGAGATAGCTCCACGTATTTTTAGATATGTTGAAACGAAGAAGAATGAGAAGCGTATTTTTACGATGGAAGATAATTATACTCTTATTTTCATACTGTCTGGGGAAGTACTTGTCTCTTGTAATGAATTTGTGAATGTCCGTTTTCAGACAGGAGAAATCATGCTTTGTCCTATGAATTCGAGTTGTATTTGGGAAACTATTGATGATGTAAAGAGTATCATTCTTAAAGGAAAGCCGGAATTACCTCCTTGTGATGAGAAATCTTTGAGAGAACGTGCGGATTTGTGGCTCAATGCTGTTTCAACTTTTCAGCCATTGCCCATCAGATCAAGATTAACTGATTTTCTGGAAACGATCAGAGTATATTTGGATGATGGTATCATGTGTCCTTATTTACACAAATCGAAAATGTTGGAGTTGTCTATGATATTTAGAGCGTATTATTCGCCGGAGGAATTAGTCAGCTTTTTCTTTCCAGCAGTACGCTATACGCATGAGTTTGAACTTTTTGTGATGAATAATTATTTGAAGATGAAAGGAGTAAAAGAATTTGTAGACTTATCAGGTATGAATCTGAGTACATTCAACCGGAAATTTAAGACTCATTTTAACCAGAGTCCTTATCAATGGTTGATAAAACAGAAGTCAAAACATATTTATCATGAATTGTCGGCTACTAACAAAAGTTTAGCCACCATAGCCCGGGATTTTCATTTTGCTGATGCATCTCATTTTAATCGTTACTGTAAAGCGATGTTTGGTGCTTCTCCTTCAAAGATTCGTGAGAGTATACTCAACAAAAAACGTGCGTAAATGTGTTCCATTAAAGAGTAACAATATGTGTAAAAAAGGAATTTTGATCGTATGTCTGGCAGGAATCTCTTTGGGTACTATAGCGCAGACGATAGGGGTAAAAACGAATCTGCTTTATGGAGGACTGACATTGACTCCCAACATAAGTGTGGAGATAGGAGTAGGTGAGCAGTCAACCCTTGAATTGGGAGGAGGATATAATCCATGGAATCTCAACGGCAGGACAACTGATAACAAGAAACTGGTCCATTGGCTTGGGCAGGCGGAGTATCGTCATTGGATTTGTCAGAAGTTTAACGGACACTTTTGGGGTGTACATCTGTTGGGAACACAATATAATATTTCCGGGGTAAAGTTGCCTTTACTGTTTGGCCGTGAATCAGGTGAATATCGCCATCAGGGTTGGGCTGTCGGCGGAGGAATGTCCTATGGTTATCAGTTTATTCTTGGCAGATATTGGAATCTGGAATTAAATATCGGTGTGGGGTATGCCCGTTTGAAATATGACAAGTATGAATGCCGGACTTGCGGTGAGAAAGTAGGAACTGAAACAAAAGACTATCTGGGTCCTACCAAAGCAGGCATTTCTTTAATATATATCCTTAAATAGAACGAACGATGAAAAAGATATTGTTATTTCTTCTGATAAGTGTCGGAAGTGTATGGGGATTTGCGATACAAGCCAAGAAGTTGGAGGTGAAAGATTTAATGGTACAGAAAAAAGGCGAGATCGTAAACATCGCTTTCAGAATTCCGTCCCGTTCTGTGTATCTGCCATCCAAGAACGATAAATTGATAATAACACCTGTATTGTATAATGGAGAAGATGAACAGCGATTGGAACCGATTGTTTTTGAAACTTGGCGTACACGTATTCTGGAACAGCGCAACGGAATACCCCTGATGAAAAATGCCTATAAAGCTCCGAATAAAGAAGATATATACTATTCCATAGAAATACCATGCAAGCCATGGATGAACCTTTCTTCTATCAGGTTGGAACAGTTACTGTATGGATGTTGCACGGAATATCTGCTAACTGAATCTCTGGATCAAACATTCGAATTGGTGGCAGCGGTAACAGTGGAAGAGCCTCCTTTACCTGAAGAGAAAATAGAAGAACCGCCTTTATATTACTATGAGCATGGATCTGCCAATGTAGAGTTTCAACAGGGACGTTTTGTCTTGTTAGAGAATTATCGTAATAACTTGGCAGAACTGGAAAAGATTAAAAACAGCATTGAAAAGGTGAGAAGTGAAAAAGGAGCAGTCATAACTGGGATATGGTTGCGAGGTACCTGTTCGCCGGAAGCTAGCTGGGAGTATAATACCGTATTGGCAGCAGAACGTGTGAAAGCCGTGAAGAAGCACATTCATGCCCGGCATGGAGTTGATTTGTTCTTGATAGAAGAAAGTTCGATACCGGAAGATTGGGACCGGTTCAAACAATTAGTTGAAGCATCTGAATTTGTGGGAAAAGAGCAGGTGCTGCGTATTATTGATTCGGATAAGACTCCGGATATGAAAGACATGCAATTATCAAAAATGCCGGTATATGGCTATTTAATGCAACATATTTATCCTCGGCTGAGAAGGGTAGATTATAGAATTCAATACATAATTGAGAAATAAAGTACATAGTTTGCGATGTGTTATACTAGGGAAAGGATATGGGGAAAAACATCGATGTTATTTAAATATTTATTTTTATTACAAATTAATTCAACGAAAATGAAAAAACTTTTTTTGATGGCTTTTGCAGCCATGACATTATTCTCATGCTCTAACGAGGGGGACGCTTCTGTAGTAGATGATAATGCTTCCACTTTTTCTCTTGCTCTGAAGATAGAGAGAGAAATATTCACTCGTGCGATGCAAACTCCCGGAACAGGAGATCCGGCTGACATACAATCAATGATTATTGAAGTTTTTGATGCTACTTATTTTAAGATTGCTGCGAAAGCTCTTTCTCCTCAAGAAATAGCAGGCGCAATGGGTAATACTGCTGTATTGGGAGATGCAGGACGAATTGTATTCCCGAATATCAGCTCCCGTGCCGCTTACGTGAAGTTGTGGGCTTTTCAATCTAATGTAGCCATAGCCAACCTGCCGGTATTGGGTGGAAGCATCAATGATTATCAGATGGCTTTTGATGCTATTCCTTTTTACCCGGTGACCGGAACGATTGGAGCGAGCGTTACAGATACCAATGGCTTTATCTCTATTAATAAAAGCGTAACTCCGGCACCTGGTCCTAATTTGAGCGGAAACAAGATTTGGACGGTAGAAGCTAGTTTGGCTCCTTACTTTGCTCGTTTCGAGATGAAACCCACTTTGCCAACCGGTGGAATCACTGCTGTTACTACTCCTGACCTGAATACGAACGATGCATTCCCTGTAGGAACAACGATTGATATCACAGGTATTTATATGAATAACATACGTGACCAGAAAGGTGGAGCTATAGTAACCAATGCAGGAAACTTTATGTCATGGGGTAGCGGCAACTGGGCAACTGGCCATCCTTACGAAATTGACGGCGACTGGAGCAATATGTACAATGCTGCCGCTTCTCATGCTACCACTACACCGTTGGATTTCTCCACACTTTCAGATTGTTATAACTTATATGCTCAGGCAGTTTCACCTCATGTTATTGTAAGAGTGATGGTCAATCTGCCGGCAGGTTCTGCAATGGCTAATGCAATGGGTGAGAATTATTATGGTTTTATCACTCTGAAAGACTTTAAAACAACATCAGGTACCCTGCTTTCTAATCTGGGCGTAGAAGCAGCCAAGATATATAAAGTAGCTTTGGATTTAGCGGTGAAACCATCGAACATTGATTCGGAACCGGAAGCAACGGCAGCTGACCTGTATGCAAAAGTAACTATTGTAGAGTGGACGGAAGTTGCACTGACACCGGAACTGTAATTTAATCCAGCAGAGAATGAAGCGATGAGTGATTGGAGACTAAAATTTAATATGAAATTCTTTCTGGCAGCAGTACTCTGCCTGTTTGCCGGATGTACAAGAGAAAATCTGGATGACTGTTTTTCGGGACTTCATTTAAAGTTTGAGTTTACTTTACATGAGTACGGAGGAAATAAGTTTGATAATCATGTACAAGTCGTTCGAGTGTATCTATTTGATTCGGATGGCATACTGCAACAGATAGAAGAAGGCAGAGGGGCTATATTAACTAATAGTTATGTGATGAGAATGAATCTGCTTCCCGGCAAATATACGGTTATAGCCTGGGCGGGGAGCCATGAGGAGTTCAGTAAGTCGTATCGTGAGGGATGTATGGATGGAACGACTATCTCCGGTGATGGAGATAATGTGGCAATTGGAAGAACAACACTAAGTGATTTTAAAATTTCTCTTCATAACAACATTGCTTATGAATATCCTGAAGACATCCTCCCCGTTACTGACGAATTTGATGATCTTTATTACGGTGCTGTAGGAACAAGAACGGCAAAAACTTCCCGTTATCAGCTTGAACAGGTGGAAGTCAAGCCGGGCTTGTTCACAGAACGTACTGTCGAACTGATCCGTAACACGAATCTTATTCACGTTTCTGTCACAGGAATTGACTATTTTCAATCTCCTCCGAATATTTGGGTTTCGGCCCGGAACGGATGTTACCATACCGACAATACAATCGATGAAAATGCGCGATTGTTACGATATCGTCCTTATTATATGAATTTAAACCAGAGTAAGATGGACGTTAGCATCAAATTGATGCGTATGGATCTGCAACAGCATTCCTCCAAGCCGGTTCATTTATTTCTGGAGGACCCTGTTTCGGGCGCTTTGTTCCCGAAACAGGCTATAGATATAATGGCTATTTTGTTGCGGGCACGAAATCCTGAAACGAATGAATATATTTATAAGAGTCAGGAAGACTTTGACCGTATCTATGAGCATCCGGTTCGGATTGAGATATCGGCAGACTTGAATATGAGAGTTTTTGTTCATAATTGGGAGGTCGTGGATTTAATTCCGGCTTTGGAATATTGATTGTAATTTCTTATTTGATTATGAAAAGATGTATACTACTGGCTTTTAACTTGCCTACGGTACTTGCTTTACTACTGATGTTCGTTGGATGTACAAACGAACAGGTGCAGGTGCTGGAGGAAAGTGCCGAACTGACTTTCAAAGTCAATACCAGAACTCTTGTAGGGGAAACCATCAATGGTGTCACCGTCCGATCCGTCAGAATGATAGTTGTCAATACCGGTATTGGCAATAGCGTAGTAATCAATAAACTGGTTGATGGACAGGTTTCTGAATCAACGGATTTTATCTGCAACCTGAAGCGTGGCAGTTATAAAATTTGTGTCGTAGCCAATGAGACAGCAACGATGACAGCCGCTCTAACTGTTGCCAACAAACTGTCTGACTTGGATGTGATAAAAGTGATTACTCCGACAACAGAGACTGACCTTGTGTTGTATCAATCGATAGATGTTGAACTCCGCTCATCATCCTCTGATACTGAACAGGGAGAGGTATCGGTAGATGGTGGAGCCAATTGGTTGTCGCCTCCCATTGTAAATGTGGACTTGATAAGGGTTGCTTCCAAAATCTCTCTTGCTATCAGAAAACGGACTGTTGTTGAAGCTGACCTATTTACTATTCAGAAAGTGGAATTGATAAACCTGCCTGCTGACAGCTATTTACTTCCGGGACGTGCTTATGGAGGAGTGTTACATTCAAAAACACCATTCAACGGTGCAGAGATTGCATTCTCAACCAATGGTGAGGCAAAATCTATATTCAGTGATTACATCGTTCCTGAATATAGATTAACCACGCCTGCTTCTTCCGACAATGCTGCAGCATTGGTTATTACTGCCAATTATACGGAGTATGGCAGAACTGCGCGTGAGGTTAACTATATCGTGCCGGTTTTGGGAACCAATGCACAAGATTACAGCCTTGCCCGCAATTATCATTATAATATAATAGCTACAATAACCAAACCGGCAGAATCGACTTTCCCTTTAATAGTGGAATATGAAGTTGTAAAATGGCAGCATGCCGGTAATGGTAATTTTGAGACTGGTTCTGTCACTTTTTCGGGACAATGGGAAGCCGATACAAATAAGACTGGAAATTTGATTTCGGTGTCAAACAATACATCGGTCACCTATGAGTTTACACTCAGCTTTCCTCCCGGAGCCAAATGGACAGCCCAGCTGACTAATATTCGTGATTTTGATTTTGACCTAAACAATAATGGAATACGCGAGGGTGTTGCAACGGAAGGCGTTGCCAACAAAATAAAAATCAGACCTCGTACTGCTGTTTCAGCCAATGATGTAACAACAGAATTTTATATCACGGTTTTTAATGGAATTGAAAATATAGAACTAGACTTAACAAATGACGGTAAAACAGGAGAGGGTAATAGATTTATTATTAAACAAAATCCGAACTAATATAATGAAAAGCATATCTTTATTTTGTGTGATACTGTGTGTAATTCAGCTGAGTTCCTGTGTGAAAGAACCGGTGTCCGATGAGCATTCTCTGGAAAAAAACGTTATAACATTTACCCTTTCTAGCTCATCGGCACCCACACAGGCAACCAGAGTTACGCGCGCAGCAGATGATATGCTTGATAATGAGAAAGTGATTCATCGCATTGATATATTCTTTTTCGATGTCTTTGGCAGTCATTGCCTTTTTTATCCTGATGCGAGCCAGGTAGCGATTGCGGATAATCGGGTTACGGTCCGAGTACCCGAAAGTGTCATGACCTCCTTCTACGGCATTGGTAACTGCAAGATGTATATATTGGCTAATTGTCAATTGTCAAGAGAGGTGTTGGCAGGAAAAACACTGGATGAGATCAAACTACTTTCAATGGATAACATGGATGAAAAGAAGTTCAATGTATTGACTCCTCCGAGCAACTTCTTGATGGATAGCGAAGAGATAGACGTGATATTCAATGAAAATTCTCCCAATTCCAATTTAGGGAAGATAAGTCTGAAACGTGCGGCGGCCAAGGTCATTGTTGACATCACGAGTGCCAAAATAACGGGATATACGCCTGTAAAAGCCACAGTAATGGTCGTGAATTACCTCGATAAAACCCGGTTGAGTAGTGAGTCTTTGTATCCAGCCCGGAGCGAAGACTATAAATCGGCAAGCAAAACACTCATTGCCAATAATGATGTGGACAATTCTTTTTCGATAGACACTCAAAATCCTATTTATACTTATGCTACTAATTGGACAAATGCTCCGGACCGTGAGACATATCTCCTGATTACTGTAGATTGGCGCAAACAAGAGGATGGGGGAGTAAGGACATACTATTACCGTATCCCTTTCTCATACATTCGTGCAACGGGAGATGTAGAAGCCAATAAAGATCAGATCAGACGTAACTATGTCTATCAGTTTGCAGTCAACGTGAGCCGTTTGGGTGGTCTTGATCCCGCCGATGCAGTAGATCTTTCCGCCAATTTTGAATTGCTGGACTGGACAACCAAAGAAGTCGAGGTTTCGATTCTCGGATTCCATTTTCTATTTGTGTACAACCCTCATGTAGAGATTCACAACCGTCATTCAAATGTCTGGGAATTCAGATCTTCCAAACAACCGGTTACAATAACGATTAACAGTGTATATAGCAATGAGTATGATTCCAACGGAGGCATTAATCAAAGAGACTATACCACCGGTAATCCGCAATATCCAAAGGTGACGCAATGGAAAGACGCGAGCAGGACTTATTTCACTTTTGAATCAATGGTTCCTATAAACTACGTACCATTGTATATGAAAGCAACGGTGACAAATGGTACAGGACTGTCTGCCGACGTAACGCTTACAATTTACCCTAAAATATATGTAACAGCCTCATATTCTTATGGTGGGTATTCAGACCAGACAGCAAATAACCCTGACGATAGAGGAATTATTCCATCAAATGCCGCTTCAGCATTACTAGACGGACAGACGATTTGGCTGGCAGGTTCTTATAACACCCCGACCGGAGTAAATAAGGATGCAGGAAATAATAGTCCCAATGGCAATCCGAAAGATACGCCTCCTCAAAAAAACTTTAACTTCTTTACTGTACATGTTACTTCGCTTGATATAGAAGATGAAAATGCAGGCATGAGAGTAGGTGATCCTACACAACCCATGTCTCATCTTGGTGCTACAGCAGGTGTAGAAGGAAGAGAAACGATAAAATTGACCATACCTTGGGATCTTACATACTTCCGCACACAACAGGATGTGGAGAACAACAATATTGTATCACCGCAGTTTGTGATCGCTTCTCAACGGGGAATTACAGCAACCAATAAATCCTGGGAAGTAGCACAACAACGATGTGCCACTTATCGGGAGTCGCAGTATGCTGCCGGAACATGGCGTATGCCGACACTTGCCGAGTTGAAGCTTGTGCGCAGGATGCAGCTCGATCCCAATAGTGCGATTAAGGAGTTGTTTCAAACTACAAACGTCAGTGGCTGGTGGACAGCACAATACGGGTATGCAGTGATGTTGGGACAATCAGATGATGCTCTCGCTATCCTCAATGACCCCTTAAAAAATCATTCAGTGCGTTGTATTCGCGATTTATGGAGAGATTAATAGGAAAGAAAAATGAAAAATAGCATTATCATATTTATATTTTCTGCGCTTATATTATCCGGATGTCAGCAATTCGATACCGATACATCTTTCAATGATGGTTATGCGCAACTTGTTGTCAGTTTGGATATTCCAGCACCATCAGTTGCTAAAACAAGGGCAAACATCACCGATGAGTTAACCTCTTTGTATGTATTGGTGTTTGATAAGAACGGACTATATCTCTCCAAGTATAAAGGGGAAATAGTCTCAAGTACGGCAACAACTGCAAATTATAAATTTGGAAGTATGCCTACTACCAAAGAGGGAGAACTGCTCATTCTTCACTTCGTAGCTAATTATGACTGGGCTTTATTTTCAGATGCGGCGAATGTGGGGAAAGGCGAGGCCGAAGTGATGGACAAACTTACCGTAACAGATGGCACGGTAGCTTATTGGCAACGGGTTGAGTTGCCTGGTGGAATCGTTGGAACGAAGAATACCACTATAACGCTGACAGATGACGTGAGTCTGTTGAGAAATATAGCAAAGGTTACTGTAAAGAATCTGACCAATGAGCGTGTAACTAGCAGTTATCTGACTGATGTCTCCTTTGCAATAGGCGGTTATGTGGATCGGGGAACCGTTGCACCCTACTCGGCTTCATCCCGGCGTTTTACAAAAGGTGCCATAACAGAGGCATTGGATGGTACTATTATTCCTGTTTCTGACGATGAAAGTGAATTCGTAAGTGCACAGAACGGTTCCGGAGGCAATCAGTCCGAAGCTAAATATATCTATGAACGGAAAAACTCTACGGCACGTAATCAGACGTACATGATTATAAAAGCCTATTTTCAAAATACCTCTGAACCAACTAATGCCACACGTCCGTCCTATTATAAAATAGACTTTGTAGGCAGTCGCACGGCGACGGAACTACTGGATATTGAACGGAACTATCATTATATCCTTAATATCAATGATGCTGCGGTGGAGGGATATTCAACGTTGCAGGAGGCTGTCGATAATCCGGCATCGAACAATATCAATGCAGCAATTCTGGTTGCTGAATACACATCTGTATCAGATGGGGTTCATGTGCTTCAAATAGAGAAAGCAGTTTACTCGTTTGTGAATTCGAATCAGGATTTTCAGATTAAATATTCATATTATGATGTCAAGACTGGTGTAGTCGACAACAGTAAAGTGACAATAACACTTGTGCAGGATGAATCAATGAAAGTGATAGATGGAGGAACATTCAGCAACGGGAATGGTGTAATATCAGCCCGGACAGCGAATATCCCCACTGATAACAGCATTTATCAGGCTACATTTATTATATCAGCGTTACCTCCTGGTGAATTATCCCGTAAGGTCACTATTCGCTTAGGAAAACCTATGGATTTTCTTAAAGTATCGGTAACACCCAATAAGGGTGATGAACCTACGGACTGCACAGTGGGCAATCTCGTGGGGCAGCCCGTCACAATAGCCTTTAGTTTTCCGCCCGATATTTCTCCTGCCCTATTCCCTTTACCGGTCTATGTATATACTAAAAAGCTATCGCCCGATCCAACTAAAATGGGAATTGATCCCCTGTCGATAGACCCATTGCCAAACGGCACATTCCGATATGTGTATATGGCTCCTTATCTGGGGAACGATGTTAATGATGTGCCTCATGCGCATACGATATATCTTGTCACTTCCACCCCTGCTTCTAATGAGGATATCGTCCTTGCTTCAGAATACTTTAATGATGTGACGATAAAACTGCAATCTGCCAGCGTTCCTGTTTTGAATAATGTGAAATTCAACCCGAATCCGGTATTGAAATTGAAAGATCAGCCGGTAGACTTGACATTTGATATTCCTGTGGTAGCAGATCAGACATTGCCATATAAAATACGTATATACACCGATTATTTGGAATATGTTTCAACGACGACCGGAGTGAAATGCGTATGGGATGAAATGCTTGGAGTGTATGTTTACACCACTAATACGGCAGGCAGCCAGAAGATTTCATTTAAAGTAAAGCAGGCCGAGAGTAGCGAGTACGTCCGCATAGACGGCGACCGATTCGCATCCACCACCATTAGAAGAACGATTGCTGTGGGTGAGTTTAAGGATGTTTCCGTAAATGTAACGGGGAATACAAGTGGTAGTCCGGTAGATATGACATTCTCATTCAATGAGGCGGGTGATATTTATGCAGGTTCCGGAGCTTATGTGTATTTCACAACCAGATATCTTTCACCCGCTTCGGGAAGTGGCATTGAAGCGACAGGAAAGGCTGATGAATACAGAATGCCGATTTCGTTTGTGGGAGTTCATACGGCAAGTTTTGTTTTGAAAGAAGATATGATTTTGGGAGGAACTGAAAATGTAAAAATGTCCTCTTCCACGTTCAATGATTATTATGCAGAGGTGAATATATTCCAGACTCATATTTTTGGAAGCAGAATAAGTGGTTATTCGGATCGTCCTGTATTATATTCTGAATATTATGCTACCCCGGTTTCATTAAGCGGACGTGATGGGATGAGTACTCAACTTCGTTTTTATATTCCTGACGGAGCTGCGTCTGATAAGAATCCGCTTTGGGTTTATTTTAAATGTACCAGTAGAATAACAATGATGAATAATACACATACCGGTATAGCAGAAGTGTCTCCGGCCGGAAGTTCATCATCCGGAAATGAATTCTGGTTGAAAATAACGGCATCGGGAGATAAAATCGTATCTTTTGTACCTGATTCGAATAGTGCAACCGGTACAATGACATTGATGTCTGTGTCGGGGGCAGGAGCGAAAACCTCAAACAGCAGGTTCATAACAGCCACAGGCTTTGAAAATAAATAGGAGAGACTTAACCGTATGGCATTCATTCGAAAGAATGAGTATCATACGGGTCTCTTTTAAAGTCCTTTCCGATATTGCAGTGGAGTGATGCTTGTGCGTCTCTTGAAGAATTTACAAAAAGCCGAGGCATCTGAAAAATGCAATTCGTCGGTAATCTCTTCTATGGAATGGTTACTCTGATTGAGCAGAATACAGGCTTCGCAATAAAGCAAATCGTATATAAGTTCGGAAACGGTATGTCCGGTCAACCGTTTGATGACCCAGTTCAGGTGGTGGGAGGTGAGCGATAGCCGACTGGCATAGAAAGCAGTTTCGTGTTCCTCCTTATAATGTGTCTTTAATAATTTCACGAAAGACTGAAGGATCTGCTCCGAACGATTCAAGTCAACAGAAGAGGGAGTTAATGCAAAGTGGCAGTCACCGATGTGTATCCAATCGAGCAAAAAGGCGATAAAGGCATTCTGAATGGTTTCAGTTTGCAGATGATGTTCTTTTTGCCCGATTCGTTTTTGGATATGCTCGATGTTGTGGTGCAAAACTCTGCTTTCATCATCATTCAGATGCAGGACAGGATTGATATACAGTTTCAGACTGCGGTTCAATTGCTTGAAAACTTTCTCCATGGAGGGAGTTACTTCCAGTATGGACTTCCGGACCAATAAGACAGTCATGCAGAAGTTCTCTCCGACGGTGACTAACTGGAGAACATGAATAGGAGATATAACGATAAAACTATTTTTCACCAGATGATAAGGCTTATAGTTAATCATCACCTGTGCCTCTCCCTGTTCCACCAGCAAGTAGATATATGAGTTATTATTGATTGCTATATTATCATATTCGGTATATCCGTTCGTAGGGCTGGGATGCCACACAGTGAGCGAATAAGTACGGAGCTCCTCCAGTTCCTTTTCGCCCAATAACTTCTGTATATTTAATAAGTTCTTTTTCATATCCGTATATTTCAGAGTACAAAGATAGTAAATCTTCATTTAAAACCATTTTTGGCAAATATTGAACTCTAACGATACGATGGAATGCCGCTACCTTTGTGCGCCAAATAACAAAGGATAAGTTTATGATAAGATTTCTCTGTTTTTTCATTCTTATTTCATCTTCTGTCATGAATCTGCGGGCACAGGAAAGCCCGGTTCTGAAATTGTCTTTGCAAGAAATACTGGATTTATCCGACAAGCAGAGTCATACATTGAAAAAAGGAAACTACAACATCGAACGTGTGGAAAATGAACTCGCCGCATCGCGACTGCAATGGGCGCCGGAGCTTTCTCTTTCTGTTTCGGCCGGCTATTTAGGGAATGCGACATTGACAGATCGTGATTTTTCCAACCGGGAGGTGGTTGATATGCCCCATTTCTCCAATAAATTGGTGTTGCAACTTACACAAACCGTCTATGATGCCAGTATGTTGGAAGAGATCAAACAACAGCGTACAGCTACGGAACTCGCGTTCGTGCAACAAGATGTGCAGAAACAGGAAATACGTTTCATGTTAGTGGAATGGTATCTGTCTTACCTGAAACAGATAAATGAAAAGGAAGTCTACCTGAATGATAAAGCCCGTCTGGAAAAACTTCTTTCGGAAACCAGGGAACGGTATAAGCAGGGTACGGCACTCAAAAGCGATGTGACAAACTATCAATTGGAAGTGAAGAACAAAGAACTGCTCCTTACTAAGAACGCCAACCGGATACGCATCATCAACTATCAGTTGGCAAAACTTTTGGGGCTGCCCGAAAATACGATGATTACTCCCGACGATTCTTTTCTTGCCGGACAGCCGGACAGTTTGAGAATAGAAGCTGATTTCTTCAGTCCTGCACAAGCTCCACAGCTTCAGGAGAGTATGAAACAGTACGAACTATCCCGGCAAAAAGAAAGGTCGGTCAAAGTGAAACGCCTGCCGAAACTCTTCGTTTGGGGTGAAAACTCACTGAAAGGACCGATAAGTACGGCTATGCCTCCCATCAATAAGAATATGAATGACTGGGGACTGGGGCTGGGACTCTCTTTTAATATCGGTAACCTGTATAAGTCGGGCAGGAATATCAAAGCCGCTTCCTATGCTACCCGGATGTACAAGGAACAGACGGAACTGATACAGGATCAACTGGATACGGAACTGTATACCGCCCATACTAAACTGGAAGAAGCACTTGATGAACTGGCTATTCGCCGTGATTACAAGGTGCTGGCCTCCGAATTGTATGAAGTGATATACGAACGCTATTCCAACGGAATGGCTATTGTAACAGAAATGATGGATGCCGGAAATGAATTATTATCTGCCGATATTGAATATCTGAATATGCAGATTGAAACATTCCGCTATTACTATATGCTTAGAAAGATAGCCGGAACACTGTGATAAACAAACGATTGATACATGAATAAACGTTCACCGATAATGGAAAAAGCACATTTAAGAAAAAAGAAAATAAACCGCTTGGTACGAGTCTTCACAGTCATCCTGCTTGTTGGAATAGGGTATTATACCGCATTCCGCATGCTTCATTGGGGAAATGTGGAATTTACGGAGAATGCACAGGCAAAACAGTTGGTAGTCCCTGTGAATAATCGTATTCAGGGGTATATCAGAGAAATCACGTTCAATGAGTATCAATCGGTATGCAAAGGTGATACCTTGATTATCATTGAGGATGAGCAATACAGATTGCAATTAAGCGAGGCCGAAGTGCAATACCAGCAAGCACTGACCGAACAAACAGAAATAGAGTTGGCACTCATGTCGGCTGTGAATGACATCAACGTTGCCGAATCGAATATTGAGAAAGCGAAGATTGAAAAAGAGAATTCCTTTACCACCTATTCAAGATATCAGAGACTCTTGGAAAAAGAGGCCGTCACACGCGAACTGTTCGACCATGCCCGTACCGATTACGATGTGAAAAAGACCCAATATGAGACATTACTCAAAGGACAGAAAAATGTCATATTGAAGAAGAAACAACAGGAACAGAAACTCAAACAGGTAGAGGCGCAAATCCGACTGGCGGAGTTGAAAAGAGAGACGGCATCGTTACATCTCTCTTATACGGTAGTTACCGCACCTTGCGACGGAGTGATCGGCAGGAAAAACATTCAGGTAGGCCAACTTGTTCAGAACGGGCAGACATTGGTTGATATTGTCGATAGCCGGGAGAAATGGATTACGGCAAATTTCCGGGAATCGCAGATTGCGCATATCCGCGAGGGGCAGAAAGTGGAGATTAAAGCAGATGCCTACCCCGGCGAAAGTTTTATGGGGATAGTGCAATCTCTGTCCGATGCGACAGGAGCGGCGTTTTCACTGATTCCGCAGGATAATGCTACCGGAAATTTCGTGAAAGTGGAGCAACGAATACCTGTGCGCATCGAGTTTGATGCACAAACCTCGCAAGAATGTCTGAAACGGTTGAGAGCCGGAATGAATGTAGAATGTCTGGTACGCTATTAATTCATGAAAGCAATGACCGGACATCGCATCCGTTGTTTTAGAAATTTCGTTCCCGACCCTGTCCGTTTCTGGATAATGATTGTCATCTCATTGATTTATCTGTTGTCGGGTGCTGCTCACATGGCTTCGATGAGTTATCAGGTCAATGGGTTGTCCCTGTTGCAGGAAGATACAATCATGATCGGGTATATGGCTTTCATTGGGATGAATGTCAGCTTTCCGATGCTTTTCCGGCTACGCTTCAGATTTACCACCCGTTCCATATTGCTTGTCTCTACGGTAGTCATCATCTGCTGTCATGTAGCGATATTGGAGACGGCTAATGTCTGGATACTCTGTATCATAAACTTCATAGCCGGCTTTTTCAGGATGCTGGCTGTTTTCGAAGCGATGGTCTGCATCCAACTGATTCTTACGCCTACCCGCAATTATGCGGTGTTCTATTCTGTTGTTTTTCTAACTGTACAGGGAAGTTCGCAACTCTTTTCACCGATTGTTGCTGATATTATTCACGCTTATTCCTTGCACTATCTGCATTATCTTATCATCCTATTGCTGTTTTTTACTTTCTTGGTGGTAGCTTTCCTCATCCGTCATTACCGGGAGGGTAAGCGGATACCGCTATATGGTATTGATTGGAATGGGTTCGTATTATGGAGTATTATTCTGTCATTGATCCTGTTTATCATTACTTATGGGAAATATTATGAATGGCTGGCATCTTCTCAAATACGGATAGCCTTGGTTGTGCTGGTGATAGCCGGAGGACTTCAATATCTCAATATAAAGACCGTTAAACGTCCTTATATCAGTCCGGCGGCATGGCGTTATCCGAATTTGTGGAAAATCCTGTTACTGTTTGGCGTTATCTATATCCTGCAAGCTGCACCGGGATTGTTGCAGAATCCTTATATGGCAGGCATTCTTCATTTTGACCAACAGAATATAGCATATCTCAATTACTATTCACTGGCGGGAATGTGCTTGAGTGCCGTTATCTGTTATTACTATTTCAGGAACCGGAAAGGGCTTCGCCCGTTTATTATCGGCGGATATGGTCTGTTCATTCTCTATCTGCTACTGATGTACTTCTACATCAATCCCGAATGTAACATCGAACGTTTTTATTTTCCGTCATTGATTCGTGGATTCGGGCTGTTATGGCTATATATTATCCTGACTCTTTATATTTCCTACGTAGTTCCGTTCATGCATAATTTTCAGTCTTTATGCATTATCGGATTCATGCGTATGTCGCTGGGAACGCCATTGGGAATGTCCGTTATCGACAATCTGATGCTCTATTTCACACGTAAGAATACAATGCTTCTCTCATCGGAAGTAGATGCATTGAAAATACAGGCTTCTGAATATTCACTGATAGGACTGCAAGAACGAATCACGAGGCAAGTCTCCATGTTGTCCATCAGAGAAATGTATGGCTATTTAATCATAGCCTCCCTCATTCTGTTGGTTGCTCTGTTGTTCGAGAAGAAAGTAAAACTACGTAAGTTCAGTTTTTCTTTCCCCAGTATGTCGAGCATCCGCTACATGATTCGGCGAGGAATGAAGAACACTAATTAATACTGCTCTTCTACCTTTATCATATCAATAGCTTCTGTCTTGGAATCGTAGAATAAGATACCTTCCGTTCTATCGTCCAACTGTGCCATTAATTCTCCTTTCGAATTCCAGACAGATGATTTTCCGGCACATTCATATCCTCCTGATTCTCCGATATAATTCGACATGAAAGTCGTCATCCCGTTGGTGGAGGCTATTCTTGAAAGTTTTTCTATATCGGCATCCACCCCATTGATGGAGTTTAGAACACTTGCCATATAGACTGTTGCATTCATTTGGCGTGCATAGTCTGCATGCTCGCTGTTGGATAACTCGTAGCATATAGCGGGTGCAATCCTGTTCTCTTCATCGTAGGGAATGATGCAGGGAGTATGTCCGGCTGTAAATATACCTTCTTCGGAGGGGTATAAGTACTGCTTCGAGTAGGCGACTCTTTCCTTGTAGGGATGAAAGATAATCATGCTGATAAATAAATCATCATTATTTATGGTGGGAGCTCCGACACATAGAATGATATTATATTGGTTGCTAATCTCTTGCAAAGAAGTCAGACGGCTGTCATCGGAATGTATGGCTAAACTTCTGGCTAGTTCAGGCTCATAACCCGTCAGAGACAGTTCCGGAAACATCAATAAGTCCGGTTGCTTTTTTAGGGCATTGTTTATGAACTTCAGATGTTTATCCAGATTTCTTTCAATATCCCCCTTCAGAGGCTTTATTTGTGCAATACCAATTTTCATATCTTCGTAAATGTAGTTGTTTTAAAAGGCAAACAGTGCATCTTTTTTAATCAGCTTTTTCAGAGCATCCGTTTCAGCTTTGCCCTGATCCGGCTCAAACTTACCGGAGTTATTCCCAGATAAGAAGCAAGACATTCCAACGGCATTCTCTGCAATAACTCAGGATTGTTCTGGATCAGCTTCATATACCGTTCGGACGCATTGGTGAATAATAGGGAAATAAGCCTTTCTTCCGTTTGCATGAATTCGGATTCGGCAAACTTACGTCCCCAGTTGGCGATATGAATGTCTTCCTTGAATAATTCCTGTAAGTCTTTACGCTTCAGTAAATACAGCTCCGACTCCTCCATCAACTCCATCGACTCATATCCCTGCTGGTTATCCACATAACTTTTCAGCGAGACAATGGCAGAACCCTCTTTCCCGATCCAGAATGTAACTTCTTTCCCATCCACAGGAATATAAGCTCTGACAATCCCTTTCTCGATAAAAAAGATATTCGTTTCAGTTTTACCGGCCTCCAGTATATGATACCCTTTGGGATATGTCACTTTAGACAGATGCTTTGTCAATTTATCCATCGAAGCCTCCGGTATCGGGTATATCTTATTTATAATCTCGTGTATATCCATATAACATGAATCATTTTCTGCAAAAATACAAAAAGTTAGATTAGGAAAGAGGAATTGTTCATACTCTTATGCAGTCATTTCTTATCAAATGTAAAGTGAAAGCTCCGGCCGTCTGCCTAATTTTGCAGTCTGATTTTAAAATAGAAAGATATGAATTGGATAATATTGATTATTGCCGGACTCTTTGAAGTCGGCTTCACCTTTTGTCTGGGTAAGATAAAAGGAGCAATGGGCACTGACTTTTATTTGTGGGGAACAGGATTTGTGATATCTGTAACGTTGAGCATGTACCTTCTGGCAAAAGCTACCCAAACATTGCCCATCGGTACTGCATATCCTATCTGGACCGGAATAGGAGCAGTAGGTACCGTATTGGTCGGTATTCTGTTCTTCCATGAACCGGGCACTTTAGGACGCCTGTTCTTTATGACAACTCTGATACTTTCAATCATAGGATTGAAACTGATCTGAATCTCATCATCCGAATTCAGGGCGACACTCCTCTGTCTTCCTATTCATAGTAGTTCTGCTGCATATATCTTAATGCTTTTGAGACCATCTATGACGTCGGAGGCTTTCATGTCCTGACATTCTATTCGCAGGATCTTCTCCCAATCTTCCAAATCAACGTTCCATGCGTTGATTTGGGAGTATCCTTTAAAAAGTTTCTTGATGCGCTTTATATCCTGCCCGTTAACGGCTGAAGTGCGGAAGATTAAAATTTCTGTTTCCATATATAGAATCTAATGTGTTGGATTTCAAAAAGCTTCCGCAAACTGGAATACGAATCCGGCAGTATCTTTTCCGAAACCGTAATCGATGCGTATATTGACATGATGCTTGAATTCTACTCTCAAGCCCAAACCATAGTTTGGCAGGACGTGATTGAACTGTAATTTATTGAACGACGGAAACACCGTTCCTCCGCCTACCCATGCTACACAGCCCAGACGACTGTAAATGTGCTGCCTTAATTCCAATTGTGCAGTAATTTGGTTGCAGTCGATATACCGTCCTCCGTAATAGCCACGCATACGGTCAGACCCGCTTCCGAGTTCTTCGCGCAACGTCCAGGGAATTTCTTTATTATTAAACTGTCCGTACAAGTCCATGGCAAGCACTCCTCCCGGCCATATTCGCTGATATGCATCGAAAATGGCAGTCGTACTGAATAAAGTACGGTTGTAATTGCTGGCTACTTTCGGGTAAACCACCTCCCTTAGCATCAGGTAAACACCACGTTTGGGATTCAGTATGAAATCTCTCGTGTCATACTGAATGGAAGCTCCCACACCGGCAAAGAAATAAGAATCTTTTTGTCCATCCAGATAAGCCGGATTACTCATTTTCGACATATCTGCATATTTAATGTTGAGAGCCGCACCAACGTGAAAGGCATGGGTGAATTTATACACATAATCCGACTCCCAGTTCACTTCCCTGTGGGTGGAGGCCGAAATCGGATTCATGGCACATCCCTCGTAAGAGATACCCCAGAAGTCGAGATTCTTGTTCAGGAACTGGAGGCGGTATGACAAGCGGGTCTTGTTGTTCTTAAAATGATTGTTTCCTTTTACGGTGATGCCGTAGAAACCTTTCACAGTAGCGCTTCCCGATAGAGATATGTCCGATGGCTGCATGATAGAGTCGTTACGGTCCAGACGGTAAAGTGCCGTAGCTGCACCTCCCACACCGAAACTGCCTTCGCGTGTGTAACAGGGGGCTACGATGAAACTCATATCCAGTTTCTTTTCGTGTGTGCGGTCAATATTGCCATGAATAAGACTGTTCCACCATTCTTTCAGATGAGAATTCTTTTCTTCGGTTGGTTGGGCATACGAACAGGTAGTCGTGGTCAGGATAAAAACGGTTGTGATTAAAAATCTTGTTTGCATAATTATAATGAGGTGTGATTGAATTTGAATAATAACTTATCTGCCGAAACGATAGGCAACTCCTAAACTGAAAGCTTGCGGATGAAACCGGGCTGTACCGCTGTTGGCATCCAGCAAGTTGGATACACTCACCTTGTAGCTGATATTGACTTGAAGCCCGAATGCAAACTCATAACCGGCCATTACGCCAAATCCGGTATTGGAGTCTTTTATTGCAGGCAGGTCTTCCTGTGAAGTTCGTTCGTAAAGGTCATTACTCGTACCTCCTTTTTTGAATTTCGCACTCAAGCCGAATTCCGTGTATGGACCTACGCCCAAATGAATACGTTGTCCTTTCTCCATCTGCCAATGATACATAACATAGATGGGAACTTCCATACCCCAGTACTGAAATTGTCCATGTTCGGTGTTGCTCCATTCAAAATCGGACTCTTTGTAGTGAAACAGAAGTTCTCCCTGAATGGAGAAGTTTTTCATAATACCTAAATTGATGAAACCTCCGCTTGTGATGCCCGGTTGCAGACTGCTCTTGCCACCCGTGATGCCCGAATGGAGAAAGTTGGAATAATTAGCTTCCTGTTTGACTCCACCGGATACGGTCAGTTTTTTGTCCGGGTTGTCCTGATGAGTATCTGTTGCGTGTCTGGTCACTTCTGTTTGTTGTGCTCTGGCAGATAATAAGCCTAAACCGATGAATAAGAGAACAGTAAAAGTAAATTTTTTCATGTCTTTTTAATTGAATGTTTTTTGATTGATAAAACTTGCGCAAAAGTAGGGGAGGTGTCGCTGTGGGAAAAGGTCTTTAAGATGGAATATTGGACGAAAACTCCTTTCTGTTTTGAATATAGGCCATAAACGCTTATTTTTGTTGTCAAAAACACAGATATGAAGAACATATTAGCATTGAACTGGCGTTCCAAACTAAAAGAAATGGAGAACGTGAGTTTCTTGGATGATGATTATTATATTTATAAGAATGCGTCTATCCATCCGCATATCGGTCCTTTTAAAATGGATATGACTATTTGCAGCATTTGTTTGCAGGGGGAATCAAGAGGACGGATTGACATGATCCCCTTTGAAATCAAATCTCCAGCCATTTCTATCGTTTTGCCGGGGCAGATATTAGAGCATGAGTATTGTTCGGGAGATTTTGAGGCAATCTATATACTGATGTCTGAAAAGTTTAATGACAGTCTGCACCTGCCGGAGCGATTCTCAACTTTCCTGTCCGTTCATAATAATCCTGTTATATCGTTGGTTCCTAGACAGCTGGATGCTTTGTTGACCTATTGCAAGATGGTGCAGAGTGTGATTCAGGCGACGAATAATCCTAATCGCATGGAGATTGTACGACACCTCACCATTGCTTTTTTCTATGGACTGGGCTATTACTTCCATAAACAAACCGATGATTCCAGGGAAACCCGGAATGAAATACTGATGCGGAATTTCCTGAAACAGCTACAGACACACCATAAACAGGAAAGAAAACTGGAGTTTTATGCCGACAAACTTTGTCTGAGTGCTAAATATCTTTCACAGACCATCAAGAATAGTAGTGGAAAGACAGCCGGAGAATGGATTGACGAATATGTGATGCTCGAAGCCAAAGCCTTGTTGAAATCTACCAATATGACTATTCAGCAAATCAGTGATGAGCTGAATTTTCCGTCTCAATCTTTCTTCGGAAAGTTTTTTAAAAGACTTGCAGGGCTTTCTCCAAAGGCATATCGGGAACAAAAATAAGATGATTATCGGTTGTTCCTTCCTGAATGCTGTCATAAGTCTGCGAATACTAACCCTTTGGAGGAAAGTGAGTTTTAATAGGAAATATTTCGGTTTATAGAATAAATTTATATATTTGCAGAATATATGGGCGTATCTCGCCGGCAACTAAACTATTATTCTATTCACTATTTATTGATTTAAAATGAAAACTACTGATTCCGAACCCCAAGGAGTCGGTATGGAACTGGAGCAGTACCGTACTCGGCTCGAGCAAATGGTCGAAGAGAAATCTAAGGACCTGATTGCCATTCAGGAAAATCTGGAAGCAACCAATCGGCGGCAAGCGTTGTTTATCAAGGTACTGCAAATTCTGCAACTGGAACCGGACATACCTACAGCCATGAATATGGCACTTGCCGAAATCGGCCGTTATACCGGCGTTGACCGTTTGGCCACATGGGAAAATCACCTCGACGGAGTTACGTATGGCTGTACCAATGAATGGTGTAATGAGGGTATTGAGCCTGCCATAGATTACCTGCGGAGTATGACCATTGAAGCGGGAAAACCCTGGTTCGATATGCTCGAAGAAAATCATATCATCTGCACGTCCGATATCTATTCACTCGATCCTTTTATAACTCAAATGCTCGAAGTACAGGGGGTGAAAGCCATCGCTGTCTTTCCTCTGTCGCAGTTGGGCGTGCATTTCGGTTTTCTTTCGTTTAATTTTTGCTGGAAGAAACAATGGGATAAAAAGGATGTGGAACTGATGAGCCAAATTTCGCAGATTGTGTCTACCGCAACCAAACGCTGGCAGGTTGAAATATCCCTGCAACAATCGCAGCGAACCATGCAAAAGGTACTGGATAACATCAATGCTAATATTTTTGTTAGCGATTATGACTCTCTGGAGGTGCTTTTTGCAAACAAACCTTTCAGGGAAGAAGCCGGAAGCGTGCCAGAGAGGGCGACGTGCTGGAAAATGCTGAATGCGGGATTGGATGGGGCATGTACACATTGCCCGAAACCGCAATTGCTTGATGCCAACCGCAAACTCACAGGTGTTCATTTCTGGGAAGATTATAATTCTGTAACCGAACGCTGGTACACCATCCAGAGTATGGCGATTAATTGGCTCGACGGACGGTGGGCCATCATGGAATTGGCTACGGACATCACTACCCGCAAGCAAGTGGAACTGGAATTGATTGAGGCGAAAGAGAAAGCCGAAGAATCCGACAGGCTCAAATCGGCATTCCTTGCCAATATGAGTCACGAAATACGTACTCCTCTCAACGCTATCGTAGGCTTTTCGAGTCTGCTTGCCGAAACAGATGAGATAGAACTGCGTCAAGCATATATGTCGCTGGTGCAGGAGAACAACGAGCTGCTGCTCAATCTTATTTCCGACATTCTGGATATTTCCAAGATTGAGGCCGGCACGATAGAACTTACTACCGGATGGGTGGATGTACCTCAACTTTGCCGGGAAGTGATTGCTACTTTCTCGCATAAGAAACATGATGGAGCAGTAGAACTGCGTTTTGACGAAAGTTCACCGCAGATCGTGATTGACGCCGACAAGAACCGGATCATGCAGGTACTCTCTAATTTCATGACCAACGCTTTGAAATTCACCACCAAAGGATCGATTACCCTTTCCTATACGTTGAATGATAACGGTCAGGTGCGTTTCTGTGTGACAGATACGGGTAAGGGTATTCCTACTGAACAGTGTCATGATATTTTCAATCGTTTTGTGAAACTGGACTCTTTTGTGCAGGGAGCCGGTCTCGGATTGTCGATATGCCAGAGTCTGGTGGAACGGATGGGTGGAAAGATCGGAGTAGAATCCTGTGTGGGAAAGGGCTCATGTTTCTGGTTTACACATCCATTTACGTCTGCCACCCAATCCGCCTCAACCCTTGTAACAGAGAACGATATGCTTGCGACTCTTCAAAAGAAGACTGTTTCGAGAAATTATAAACCTCTGATTCTGGTAGCTGAAGATATAGATAGTAATTACTTACTGATTGAGGCACTGCTCAAGAAAGACTATCGTCTGGTGAGGGCGCACAACGGCAGTGAGGCCATAGAGCTTTTTAATGCCGAAACTCCCGATCTCATCCTTATGGATATGAAAATGCCGGGTATAAGCGGAATAGATACAACCACCCTGTTGAGGAAAACCGGAACGCAGGTTCCCATTGTTGCGCTTACGGCATTTGCTTATGCCGACGACAAATCACTGGCTTTCGATGCGGGATGCAATGATTTCCTGACGAAACCGGTTTCGCCACCCGAACTGCGCAGGGTAGTCAGTAAATGGACGGTGAAGTAAATAGCCAGACCTGATATTCTGTTGAGATGAATCAGAGAGAATCTTACTATGAATATTAGCTTTAGGATAATACTAAAAAGAATGAGATACTTCTGTGAAAGAGTGATTTCATTCTTTTTTCATTTTTATTTTTTCCTCTGATTAATTTGCATCTTTCAATATATTATCCGAATATTGCAGAGCAGAAAAAACAGATTATGATTCCAATCGATGAAAAATACATTATAAAAAAGTTGAAGGCTGGGGATAATGAAGCATATAAGTATATATATGATTATCATTATGTTGCTCTCTGTAAACTTAGTTATTATTTTCTGAAAGATAAGGTACAGGCTGAAAGTATAGTGAATGATGTCATTTTTCATCTGTGGGAAATCAGGGATAAATTAGAACTTGTACCTCCCTTACGGAATTACCTGATTGTAGCGGTGCGTAATAAATGCTTGAATTATTTAGCTCTTAAACAACAGGAGATGGAAGTACATTTCTCTACCATTGAACGGGCAGGCATTCAATTACAAAATATCATATCCGACACTCAACAACCTTTAGGTAACCTGTTAAAAGAAGAATTGGAGTCTAAAATTAAAGAATCCGTCAATAAACTACCACCGGTTTGCAGGCAAGTATTCATCATGAGCCGCTTTCAGGAGATGACTTACGAAGAAATATCACAGAAGCTGAGAATTTCTATCAATACCGTCAAGTATCACATTAAGAGTGCGTTAGTAGTACTGAAAAAAGAACTGGGAACTTTTTTATGTATTATTTTTGCTTTTTATCCTACCCTCCTATAATAAAAAACTGTAGTATATATAAAGGTACTATTTTTATGAATGAACAATCGCTACATACGGATACAGTCAATGATTGGATTATCGGCTATCTCACAAATAGTCTGACCCAGGAAGAAATGCAGTTGTTGCAGGATTGGCTGAATATTTCGGAAGAAAACCGAAAGTATTTTTCCGATATGCAAGAAGTCTGGATAGCCGCTTCAGACGAAGCCGATGAGTTGAACTTCAATAAAGAACAAGCTTATCAATTATTTTTAGAACATACCGGGGCCTCTGTAAAACGGCCGGAAAAACGGAAAGCATTTCACATACGCCCGTGGATGTATGCTGCTGCCATGGTTATTATTGTTTTTGTGTGTGCAACAATCGCTTTTCAGAGTGGGAAGAGAGTACTCCAAAACCAGTTGACACGTATTACTGTTGAGGCTCCTTATGGTTCAAAGACTAAGTTGTATCTTCCCGATGGAACGTTAGTTTGGCTGAATGCAGGTTCTAAGATGAGTTATGCACAAGATTTTGGCATCAATGAGCGTGCTTTGGATTTATCGGGAGAAGCCTATTTTGAAGTTACTAAAAATAAAGAAATACCTTTTAAAGTACACACAGAAGAGCTGGATGTAAAGGTATTAGGTACTAAATTTAACTTTCGGAACTATAAAGACGATCTGGAAGCTAAAGTATGCCTTCTGGAAGGAAAAGTAGCCTTGAACACTCTGCAAAAAGAAACGGTACTTCATCCGAACCAACAGGCATTATTGGATAAGAAGACCGGAAAACTATTTGTTTCTGCTACAAAAGCTATCCACAGTGTTGAATGGACAAATGACCGTCTTTATTTTGACGAAGTATTGCTTTCGGATATCATTAAAGAATTGGAAAGAAGTTATGATGTGAAAATAACCGTTGCAGATGACACTTTGAATACAATTCGTTTTTATGGAAACTTCCGTAAAAGAGAGCAAAGCATTCAGGAAATTATGAATGTATTGTCATCTACAGATAAAATGACTTATACCATTAATGGAAAAAATATTGTGATCACACTTCCCTAATGAACAAATGTTGAACCTTTAAAACTTAAAGAAATATGAAAAGCCATTTAGAAAAACATGATTAACCTCTCTTGATAGAAACATAAAAAGGTCAGGTTCCTTTTCCATCCCCTGACCTCTTGCCTTTCTATCTTAAAAGCCACAGTGACTTTAATTGATGAAAGCTTAGGCAAATATAAATAAATTCCTAAACTTCTCATCCTATTTATCAATTATTTATCCATTGACTTATGAAAAATAAGAAGAAAGTCTTTTTCATGGTCCTGCTCTTGCTATGCTTTCATCTGAGCTTATTTGCCCAGCATATCAGCTTGCAATTGAGGAACGTAACGGTAAAGCAGGCCATCGAAACAATACAGAAGCAAAACGGATATTCATTTGCATTTGCAGCAAGCGATCTGAATACAAAAAAGATTGTGACAGTGTTAGCCAAAGATTTGCCTATTGAAAAGGTTGTAGAACAAGTCTTGGCGGGGCAGGATGTCAGCTATACGATCCAGGGGAAAGATATTGTCATAAAGAAGAAAGGCAGTCAGCCCGTACAGCAATCCTCCAAAAAGTACACTATTAACGGAATAGTAAAGGATATGTCGGGCGAGCCGGTTATCGGTGCCAATATCAAAGAAAAGAATGGTACAACTGGTACGATCTCCGATATGGACGGCAAGTTTCAGTTGGCGGTCAGCGAGGGGAGCATTGTGCAAGTATCCTATCTGGGGTTTCTGACACAAGAAGTGAGCGTGAAGAATAAGAATTACTTGACGGTCATACTGAAAGATGATACGCAGACACTGGACGAAGTGGTTGTGGTTGGGTTTAGTACGCAGAAAAAGATAAACCTGACAGGTGCGGTAGAGAATGTATCATCAGATGTATTTGAAAATCGTCCGGTGGCTAATGTCACACAGATGTTGCAAGGAGCTGTCCCTAATCTGAATATTTCGCTTGCCGACGGTAAACCTAATCAGTCCGCTTCGTATAATATCCGCGGTGTGACATCTATCGGAGCGGGTGGTAGCGCACTGGTCTTGATAGACGGTGTAGAAGGCGATCCGGCCATGCTAAACCCGAATGATATAGAAAGTGTGTCCGTATTGAAAGATGCGGCTTCGGCAGCCATTTACGGTTCACGTGCTCCGTATGGTGTTGTCCTGATTACAACAAAAGATCCGTCGAAGCAAAAAGATAAGTTTACTATCAATTATACGGGAAACTTCTCTTATGAGACTCCGTATGCTATACCGGACGTGGTTGATGATGGTTATGTCTGGGCGTATTTGTTCCGTGAGGCAGAATTTAATTATCGCGGGATAGAACCTACCAGTATTAACAAGTCGCAACCTTTCTCAAAAGAATGGTTGGAAACTTTCCGGCAGAGAAAGTTGGCAGGCAACACATTGCAGGCAGCAGTTGGACCTGACGGAAAGTATACTTACTACGGGAATGAAGATTACTATGATGCACTTTACAAAGATCATACATTTGCACAGTCACACAATGTATCTGTCAGCGGTTCGAACGGGAAAATCAGTTACTACACTTCCGCCCGTTTGTACGATTACGATGGTCTGTTCAATTATAACTCGGACACCTACCGTACAATGAATATGCGCACCAAAATCAGTGCACAAGTATTCGACTGGTTGAAAATCTCTAATAACATAGACTATACTCATGATAAATATACGCAACCATTGGGTTATGTAGAGCAGAATGAAGGTCTGGTTTGGAAGGCGATCAATATGGAAGGACACCCGTCCGAACCTATCTTCAATCCGGACGGAACATTGACGCACTCCGGAGCACGTTCTGTCGGCGGGCTGGTGACAGGGGATAACTGGATAAAGCGTACAACAAAAACGTTGAAAAATACGACTACTCTGAATATTACAATGCTGGACAACAAATTACGTTTTACCGGAGACTTTTCTTTCCGTACGAGGGATTTTATAGAAGATAAAAAGACCACTGCCGTTCCATATAGCGATTATGAAGGAGTAATTAAATACCTCGGAGTACCGGAAACTGACGATAAAATGTCCGAAAAAGTGCAACAGACCACTTATATATCCACCAATGTATATGCTGAATATGAGAATACATTTGCAGGAAAACATTATTTGAAAGCTTTAGCAGGATATAACTATGAACAACAGGATTACAAAGCAATCTCTTCGGAGCGAAATGGCCTGTTAATGCCTGATGTGGAAAATATAAACTTTGCTATGGGAGATAATATGTCTATTAAGAGTGATGGTAACCGTTGGCGGTATGCCGGGGCATTTTTCCGGTTGAACTACTCTTATGATAATCGTTATCTATTCGAGGTGAACGGGCGTTATGACGGTTCTTCGAAGTTTCCCGACAATTCGCAGTGGGGATTTTTCCCTTCGGCTTCGGCAGCATGGCGTTTCTCGGAAGAGAAGTTCTGGAAAGTAAATCCTGATATTATCTCCAATGGAAAACTGCGTGTCTCTTATGGTGCATTAGGGAATAGCAATGTGAAGCCTTACTCTTATCTGGAGAAGTTTGCATTGAAGACTTATTCCACTACCGGCTCATCGAGCGAAGGCCGTTATCTTGACGGTAAGGCACAGTTGCGTTACACGCTCAATCCCGCTCAAATTCCTGATAATATCGGTTGGGAAACCTCACGAACCATTGATGCCGGTATCGATCTGGGATTTTGGAATAACAAGATTACGCTGTCTGCCGATTATTATGTACGTAAGACCGCTAATATGTATACGGTGGGTCCCACGCTTCCCGATACGTTCGGGGCATCATCACCCAAAGGAAACTATGCCGATATGAGTACCTATGGCTACGAAATTTCATTGGGGTATAATGATTCGTTTCGTTTGGCAGGCAAACCGTTCAACTTCGGCATTAAAGCAACCCTTGCCGACTATCACTCGGTGATAGACAAATATAATAATCCGAAACGTGATCTGGATGATTATTATGTAGGTCAGCGTATCGGTGAAATTTGGGGATTTGTCTGTAATGGATTATTTCAGTCACAGGAAGAAATTGATGCAGCCTTTGATGGAAAAGGCTACAAAAACAACCTGATGCAGACGTCTGTCAATTACATCACTTATCCGGGTGATATGCGCTTCGAGGACTTGAACAACACTGGTACTATTGATAACGGAGCCAATACGGTAGACTCACCGGGCGACCGGAAAATTATAGGAAACTCCGAACCGCGCTACATCTATACACTCTCATTTAGTGCCGACTGGAATAATTTCTTCCTGTCAGCCATGTTCGATGGTGTGGGAAAGCAAGACTGGTATCCCAGCGGTGAGAGTTCTTTCTGGGGACAGTATAACCGTCCTTACAACCAAGTCCCGGTGTGGCACTTGAATAACTACTGGACCAAAGACCGCCCTGATGCCTATCTGCCGCGTTATTCGGGTTACTATAACCCCTTATATAAAGGTACGGCTAATACACGCTACTTGCAGGATGTATCTTACTTCCGGCTCAAAAACTTGCAGTTTGGTTACAATTTGCCAAAGAAATGGATAGCAAAAGCCGGTTTCTCTAAAGTGTCTGTCTATTTCTCGGGAGAGAACTTATGGTCATGGTCTCCACTCTACCGTCACACGAAAGATTATGATGTGGCAGTGATAACGAAAGGTTCGGATAATGACCTGACTTCAGGTGACAAAGGAGACGGTTTCAACTATCCGACGATGCGGAATCTCAGTTTAGGAATATCGATCACTTACTAAATAGAAACAAATAAGATATGAAAAGATTAAGTAATATACGTAATATCCTGCTTCTGTGTGCAACGGTACTGTTAGGTAGTTGCGATTTGACGGAGACGATGCAGGTGGAAGCTGATAAAGCAATGGTTTTCGGCAGTGAGTCCGGATTGCGCCTTTATGCCTATTCCTTCTATCGGGCGTTGCCGACCCTTTCCACAGGTTATCAGCAGGACGAAATGTGTGATATTGCCGCTGTCCGGCAGACCAATGTCTTTATTCAGCAAAACGCGTACAATTCGGAAACAGCTACCAGCTGGTCGTGGGGAACCCTGCGGAACATCAACTATTTTATTGATGGTTGTCATTCGAAAGAGTGCACGGTGGATGCGGCTACCCGTGATAATTATCTGGGCATCGCCCGTTGGTTCCGTGCCTGGTTCTATTATGATAAGTTAACTCAATACGGAGAAGTTCCTTGGTTTGCCAATGAAATTCAGTCCTATCAGTATGATGTCATGTATAAAGAACGTGACAGCCGGGATATTATCATCAGAAATATGATTGAGGACCTTGATTTTGCCTACGAACATATTCAGGCAACTTCTTCCGTGAATAGCTCCACGCTAACCAAATGGGCTGCAGCCGCACTCAAATCCCGTGTATGTCTGTTCGAAGCCGCTTATCGCCGTTATCATAAACTTACAGGTTTGGAAATCACTCCCGAAGAACTCTACCGGCACGCTGCCAGTGCAGCCAAGTTGGTAATGGATAACAGCGGACTTTCATTGAATACAGCAACGGGTACCAAAGGGGCTTACCGCGATTTGTTCTATCTGGAAGCACCCATAACATCTGAAGTAATTCTGGCGGTATGTGCCAATAGTGCATCCGGAATCTACGGTACTCAAAATTACTGGTATAATTCACTATCGTACGGTAAAGGCTGGAGTCTGGTTCGTCCATTCGTTAATACCTACCTGAAACTGGACGGTACTCCGTTCACTTCCGAAACAGGCTATGAAACCAAAAACTTTGTGGAAGAGATGAAGAGCCGCGACCTGCGTTTGGCACAAACCATCCGCGGACTGGATTTCAAACGTGACGGAAAAGCTGTGGTAGCTGATATGACGGTTTGCCTGACCGGTTATCATGTGATTAAGTATTCTCTCGATGATACGAAATACGATAACAATGAAAAGAACAACAACAGTATTCCGCTGTTGCGCTATGCCGAAGTGCTACTTAACTATGCCGAAGCGCAAGCCGAACTGGGCGGGCTTACTGATGCCGAATGGAATACTACCATCGGAGCTCTGCGTCGACGTGCGGGAATTACAGGTGGAACGGAAAAGCTCCCTGCAACCGCAGATTCTTATTTGCAGCAGATGTTTTATCCGAATATCACAGATCCGGTCTTGCTGGAAATCCGTCGTGAACGTGCCATTGAATTGGTGGCCGAAGGTATGCGGTTCGATGATTTACGCCGTTGGAAATGCGGTGATCTGATAGAGGAGCTGCCTTGGACAGGAATGCACATCAGCGCATTGAATGTGGATATTGATTTGAATGGCGACGGAACTCCTGATTGTTACTTTACCGACAACGGTACTCAGTCGTCCAATAAAGATTGCAAAACAGTGAATGTAAAGAATGAAACAGGACTTTATGCCACAGTAAATGCGGCAGGTGGATACGATTTGAAGTATAATCCCGGTACGGGAAACCGCGTTTGGTATGATGATGACCGTCAGTATCTTTATCCTGTTCCGGCGCAGGTAATCCGCGACTATGAGAGTGCCGGATATAAACTATCACAGAACCCCAATTGGAATTAAAATATAAAAAGATTTAGTATGATGAAATTTAACCAGATATTGCCTGTAATTGCTATCTATGTTGTAGCGTTAGGCGGATGCAGTAATACTACTCCTGATTATTCGGAATTTTATAAAGATCCTGAAACGGTGAAAGAGGAAGATCCGTCTCTGGATGACAACCAGATTAAAGTTATGTCGTTTAATATCCGGTATTACAATACCAATGATACGGGGGATAAGTCATGGGATGCCCGTACGGCAGCTTTTATTCCGATGATTGAAGAGCAGAAACCAACAGTGATTGGTATGCAGGAAGCACGTCCGCCACAGTTGAAGTGGTTGGAAGAGAATTGGAAGGATTATGGATATATCGGTAAAGGGCGCCGTGCCAACAATGCCAACAATGATGAGTTTGTTCCCATCTTTTATAGAAAAAAGGCTGTTGAACTTGTCAAGTGGGATTGTTTCTGGCTTTCCGAAACTCCTGATGTACCGGGGTCTCAAGGTTGGGATAATACAGTTCCGCGTGTGGCAACGTGGGCAATCTTCAAGCACATTGCTTCCGGCAAGAAATTCTTCTTTATCAATACGCACATTGATGTAGGCTCTACCATCGCTCCGGGCAAGTCAATGGAAGTGATTGTGAATAAAATGTCGGAACTCAATCCGGAAGGGTTGCCCATGTTGCTCACTGCCGACTTTAACAAACAGATTGACAGTGATATCTTTAACGGAGTTAAAACATTCATGACGAATGTCCGCTTATCGGCTCCGGTCACAGACTCGAAATACTCTTATACCGGATTTGGCACTGCTAATCCTTACATTGTGGATCATATCTTTTGTACAGGCTTTAAAGCATTGAAATTCGAGACAATAGATAAGGTATATCAGAATATCACTTATATTTCAGATCATTATCCTATCGTCGGTAAGTTGGAATACGTGAAGTAATGAAACGATCATCTAAAATTACAGAAACGCAATGAAAAGAATCATATATTTATTGATAGCTGCTGTCGGCCTGTTAGTGGGGTGTAACCCTGCAGAAGAGGCATGGGTGCAGGCTGGATTCACTACAGATAAAGAATCCTATGAGATTGGTGATTTGATTACCCTAACGAATACGTCGACAGCGGAGAATGCCCAGATTGCAGTCTGCAAATGGGAATTTATGGGTAAGGTTTCCTATGAATTGGCTGCTCCCGAACCATTTAGCGTGGAAGAGGGCGGAGACTATCTTTTTCGTCTGACTGTTACTTCGGATCACGGTTCAATGAAATCAGTATTTGAAAAGACAATTAAAATAATAGACGACGGTATTCGCTCTACGGCAGATTTCAGCTGGCTTCCCGAACAAATTGTAGCGGGTGAGGAAGTGGTATTTACGGATCAGTCGAAAGCGGCGGAAGGATGTGAGATTATTAAGAGAGAATGGACTTTCGGTGCTATCCTTTCAACGGAGGAAAATCCGACAGTGACTTTCGGTTCGCATGGGAAAATAAATGTATCGCTGACGGTAACGGACAATAAAAAACGGAAAGATACTAAGACTGTCACAGTTGATGTAGCCAAGAGTGCCGGTAGCCTTGGGGTATTATGGGCTCACTCTTATGATGAACAGGGAGTGGTAGTTGGCACTTCTCCGGCAACAAGTGCGGATGGTGAGTATGTTTATGTTTCTTCCAGTAATTATAATCTGGTTTGTTTCACCAAACTAGGTGAACGGGTTTGGGGATTTGATTGCGGACAAAACAATGAACCGAATCGTGGCTCCGACTATCAGCACCCGACTCCTACGGTGGATTCCGATGGAGTGGTTTATGTGGCTGTCGGAGATAACACTTCCAAAGCGGATGCGGCTAAGTCTGCCAGTCTTTATGCGGTGAAAGGTGGTGCGGATGGTGGAACGCAGAAGTGGTTTACTTCGATTGGTGCCAAATCGAGTATGCGTCCTTTCGGTGCTCCGGTTGTTACGGATCGGTATGTGATGATTCTGACAAATTCAGCTCCGAGCACGGATGGTATGCATTTCCGTATTTATGATAAGACATCCGGTGTGCTGCAATATGCAGAGAAGACATCTTCCGGAAGTTATGGCGGTTGTGTGGGATTAAAAGATGGCAGGGTGCTTGTCAACACAGGTCAGAGTGGAGGCCGTTCGTATGGTACACACATCTTCTTCCCGAAAGGCAATAGCTGGAGCAAGTCGACCAATGAGCAAAATTATGCTCCGAATGACCAGCCTAATGGTAGCCAGATCGCTGTCGGTGCGGATGGAAAAGCATATATCCTTTGCCTTAATTTGGGAGCCCGCATATCTACCAATGAGACCAAAGCATTAGTCTATTGTTATGATACCAAGAAAACGACCGAAGGTAATGTTTCGGCTCCTGAATGGTACACTGCTGTCAAAGGGGAAAATAAACAAACCGGTTATGGCTTGGTTGTTGATGGAAATGGGGTTGTGTATGTAGCTACTGACAAATATATTACTGCTATTTCCTCTACAGGCTCCGTTCTATGGGCAACGGAAGTGGCAGGCACTGCTTATGGTGTTCCGGCTATAGATAATGAAGGTTATGTCTACTATAATGATACGGAAAAGGGTTCTTTGGTGAAGCTTGAGCCGGCTACAGGAAAAGCAATTGCTTCGCTCCAACTTGGAACTGGGTTGCAATCTTCTCCTACCATATCTGCTGATGGCATTATCTATGTGACCGGTATGCTGGAAGGAAAACCAACTCTATTTGCTGTTGAAGGCGCAGCGACAGGTTATGCAGCCAATGCGTGGTCGCAGATGGGCAGTAATCCGGGTAAGAGCGGATATATGTATTAGTTTTTTTATCCATACAGACTTTTAGTTAGCATGTTTCTTTTTTCGTCGGAGCGGGTTTTGCCTTGCTCCGATGAGAAAAGACTGGCTATGCATTCATAAGAAGCTTATAAAATACAGATAAAATGAGAAAAAGGAACTTTTTAATATTCCTGCTGTTGGGCGGGTTGTGGCCTGTTATTGGTCTGTCCGCACAAGATGCCTGGAAAATTACTACAGAACAAATTGCCCCCCAATCCTATTATGGAATAACTGTAGCTAATGGTATGTTGGGGTTAGTCTCTTCTCCCGAACCTTTGAAGATTTCCCGCGTCGTGTTGGGAGGAGTTTATGATATCTATGGTAAGGGGAGAGTAAACAATTTCCTGCATGGCATCAATATGCTTGATACGGAATTGCAGATAAACGGTTCTACGGTGAAGGCTTCCCAGATATCCGGTTACAAACAGACTTTGGATATGCGTCGGGGAGTGTTTTGTGGAGAATTTGATTATAAATCACTGGCCCGTGTTGAATATCAATATACATCATTGCGTCATTTGCCTTATTCATGTTTGTTGCGTGTGCAGATCATTCCGAAAGAAAACATAGAAGTATCCGTAGCGAATATAATGACGGTACATGAGTCACTGCGTAATCCGCAGGAATATTACAACCGGATTTTCAATGGAAAGACAGCGATTGACCTCTGCACGTCAGTAGCAAAATCTCCGGTCCGGGAATTTGAAATCGGGGCTTGTTCATCGTTTGTCTTCGATGCCTCCTTTCCTCATCCGGAAGTCTGTCATCGAAGTGCACGGGGAGTCGGGGTACATACGCAAGAGTTTACGGTCCGTTTACAGGCTGGTCAGCCCTATACTTTTTCGATTATAGGGACAACGCTTTCCTCTGTCACTCATGCCGATGTCAGGAATGAGGTGGAACGGTTGACGGCATTTGCTGCGGTAGAAGGTGTCGAACGGTTATGGAGTAAGCACGAGGCTGCATGGGATAAACTTTGGGAAAGTGACATAGTGATTGAGGGTGATCTTCAGTCGCAACAAGATATTCACAGTATGCTTTATCATACGTATGCTTTTGTGCGTGAAGGATCGGGATTATCCTGTTCTCCGATGGGACTTTCGGGCTTCGGCTATAACGGACACGTGTTTTGGGATGCTGATACGTGGATTTTTCCGGCTTTGTTACTACTTCATCCCGAATTGGCGGAATCAATGATAGAGTATCGTTATCAACGTCTGGACGCAGCCAAGCATAATGCTTTTATGCACGGCTACAAAGGAGCAATGTATCCATGGGAAAGTAGTGATAAGGGAAACGAGGATAATACGGTAACTAACATTTATGGTCCTTTCGAAAATCATATAACAGGGGATGTGGCTATGGCAACCTGGCAATATTATTCAGTGGTGCAGGATTTGGAATGGCTTCGCCAAAAGGGATTTCCCATCATTAGTGCCGCTGCCGATTATTGGGTGAGCCGTTCGGAACCGAATGAAGCAGGAGAGTATGAAATCAGGAATGTGATTGGAGCGGATGAATGGAATCAGAATCCTCAAGGGGGAAAGAATGTGAATAATAATGCTTATACAAACGGTGTCGCAAAATCTACTTTGGAAGCTGCCTGCAAAGCTGCCAAACTGCTGAATATGAAATCTGACCCGATGTGGGCGACTGTTGCGGGAAAACTCCGTTTCCGGCAACTGGCCAATGGAGTAACGGCAGAACATGATACGTATGACGGAGCTATAACGAAGCAGGCCGATGTTTGCCTGTTGGCTTTCCCTTTAAAGCTTGTTACGGATAAAGAGCAAATTCGAAAAGATCTCGAATACTATCTTCAGACTGTTCCGAGAAAGAAAACACCTGCCATGTCGAAGTCCATTTACTCCATTTTGTTTACTCGATTGGGAGATCGTGAACGTGCATGGCATTATTTTAGGGATTCCTATTGTCCCAATCTGAATCCGCCATTCCGGGTGATAGCCGAATTTGACGGTGGTACGAATCCCTATTTCCTGACAGGGGCTGGCGGTGTATTGCAGTCGGTATTGATGGGATTTGGCGGACTGGATATTACGGATAAAGGGATTGTTGCCGGAAAAGGAACACTTCCTGACGCTTGGAAATCTCTAACTCTGAAAGGAATAGGGAAAGAGAAAAAGGACTATATCATTAAATGAACTGGCGGGATATGAGATTTCTTGTTTTTCTTCTGGCAATATTGGGCATGGTAAATATGCATGCTAAGGTCGTCTTACCTTCTCTTTTCACTGATAACATGGTTTTGCAACAACAAACCGATGTGCAACTATGGGGGATGGCATCACCAAAGAAAATGGTTGCTATCTGTCCTTCCTGGGATAAGAAGTTGTATACAGTCCGGGCAGATGATGCGGGAATGTGGCGTGCGAGTTTGAAGACACCCGTTGCGGGAGGACCTTACTCAATAAGTTTAAGTGACGGTGAAGATTTAATGCTTCATGATGTTCTGATTGGTGAGGTGTGGTTATGTGCCGGTCAGTCGAATATGGAGATGCCTTTGATGGGAAAGGCCAATCAGCCTATTGCTGATGCGGTGGATATGATTGTCCGTGCCAAACCTTCACGACCGATACGAATTTGTACGATTGGACAGGAGGGAGCGCGAATGCCGCAAAAGAATTGCCGGGCACAATGGTTGAAAAATACTCCGGAAGTGGTGTCTGAAACGAGTGCAACTGCTTATTTTTTTGCTGACTATCTTCAACAGGTACTTGATGTGCCGGTTGGCATTATTGTTTCTTCGTGGGGTGGAACCTCGATTCAGGCTTGGATGAGCCGTGAAGTGTTAGCTCCTTTTAAAGCGTTTGATCTGGGCTTTCTTGATGATACAACGTTCATTGAACGGCCGAAGTATCAGCCTTGTATGCTTTACAATGCGATGATTGCTCCTGTCGAGCAATATACCATCAAAGGCTTTCTTTGGTATCAGGGCGAATCTAATCGGAAAGATCCGGATTTATATCGCAGACTGCAGCCGGCTTTTGTCAAGATGTTGCGTGAGGCATGGGGACAAGGTGAATTGCCGTTTTATTATGTTCAGATAGCTCCTTTTGCGTATGAGGGGGCTGAATTGGTAGGGAGTGCTTTATTGCGTGAGGCGCAGTTACTGAATTTAAAAGAGATTCCGAACAGCAATATGGTTGTAACGATGGACATCGGTGATTGTAATTGTATTCATCCGGCTCATAAACGTAAAGTCGGCAAGCGGTTGGCCCTGCTGGCTCTTTCCGGGAGTTATGGATTGAAAGGATTTGTTCCGGACGCCCCTGTTTATCAATCTATGGAAGTGGCCAACGGTAAAGCATATTTGACTTTTGACTGTGGCAGTGAAGGGCTTGCTCCTTTGGGAGCCACTATTTCCGGAATAGAGGTAGCCGGCAGTGATCGTGTTTTTTATCCTGCTACCGCACGGATAGAGAAATATACGGGACGTCTTGAAGTGGATTGTGAGAAAGTTCCTGTCCCTGTAGCTGTCCGTTATTGTTTCCGGAATTATGAGAAAGGGACACTTTATAGTCGCTATGGCATTCCGGTGGCGTCCTTTAGAACTGATACTTGGGAAGTGAAGGAATGACTGTTTATAAATAAGATATTTATCCGCTGAGAGATACTACCAATACCTAGAATCTAATAAATATACTCACATGCCCGACCCTAGGTCGCACGTATGAAACAGATTTATTGAGATTCAGTTTTTTGCTTATAATCAAATTGGTAGTTTTCTTAGCGCAAAAACGTTTCAATATGCCGCATTCCATTTTGGCTTTCAAAAGACAAAGAGAAATGATTTATGGAGGATAATAAAGAAATGACAAAGAATTTCCCACTTTTGTTTTGTTTGATGAGTATAAAATATGTTTGTTCGGCTTTTCTTTTTCTATGGGATAACCTCTAAAGATATTATCAAATAAATGTTGGTGACGTTTTTACCCTCACACCCTCACCCTTTGCCTTAATCCCTTTATTCATCGGTGTTACAGGTGTGAGGGTAAGGGTGAGAGTAGGTGAGGGTAACTTTTTACTCTCACCCTGATTCGTCCTGATTTGGGTTGACTAATCTTATTCCGTTTTTACACTATTTTCTTCATTATTACCATAATAACCGCTTTCAGGCACATAAATCGGCTGCATCGCTCCACCCATATTTTTCAATTTACCCTCATCGCGCAGACGCCGGATATGTCGCATGGCTGTGCTTCTTGCCATTCCACAAAGATATTGGAAGTCATATCTCCGCATAAATGGGTGAGTCCGGAAGTACTTTGTCAGTTGCAGGTCAATTTCCTCGTTCGTTAGTTGGGTGAAATCCAGTCCCCCTTTGAGGCTTTTCACTTTAAGCACGCCAAATTCGTTTTTCAATGTCTGGTCGGCACGAAACTGGATAGCTTTCAGTTTCACTTTAGTTGCTTTCCGTTTGGTGCCTATCGTCACAGGTTCCGTGGTGGTCAGGCAAGGATGGAAATAGCCGATGCCGTCCAGATGTACTTGGCGTCCCTCCGCCAACTCCTGTCCCATGATGTGCGAAAGAGCGTCGAGCACGGCAGAGACATCTGTTTCCGTCAGTGAGCAACGTTCCTGAATACGCCGGCGCAGTACATCCGTCCCTGTGGAACCGTTGTATTTGATGCGCGGATGCAGGGTATTTTCGTTTTCTCCCTGCTGTTTGTCTGAAGGCTTCGGGTCTTCATACCAATCGAATAATATTGCCATAGCTTTATATTTGTTTTAAATGAACTGTTCTTATTATGTATTCTATTAAGTAGTAATACGTTAGCGCTTCATGTTTCTTCTGTTAAGCTCTAATACTTTGCAAGGGCTCACCCATGTGAACAAAGCTGTTTACGTCTGTGGACGTTTTTGTTTACAAATGATAGCCTGTTTGTTCACATGGGTGAGCCCTTGACAACTACTAAGCAAAGATACATAAATAATGAGGCAAATGCAAGTGAAATGCGGGTATTTATCAGATAGAATGCTTGCTTTCCGGAAGATAAAAGCGTATCTTTACAGGAATTAAATATGTAGATGTATTTGTAGGAAAAATAGACAAAAATAGGATGAAAATTACTTTAATCAGACAAGACAACGGGAGCGGAAAAGAGACTCTTAGCATTTGTGAGGCAGGCACATTATTCGACAAAATGAAAACTGAAACCAAAGCGGGGCATATCACGGCTTTGCGGGAAATTATACCGTTACTGGAAGGTACGTATGCCCGGTACGAACATATAGATAAGTTGCCATACATTTATTCTGCTGTGGAATATACCCGGACCAAAGAGGGTGAACGGAAGATGAAGCAGTATAACGGTTTGGTACAGTTGGAAGTGAGCCGACTGGCCGGTGGGTCGGAAGCGGAATTTGTGAAACGGCAAGCGGCACTTCTGCCACAGACTTTTGCTGCTTTTTGTGGTTCCAGCGGTCGTAGTGTGAAGATCTGGGTTCGTTTTGCTTTGCCGGACGATGGAGGGTTGCCATCTGAAGAGGCGGAGGCGGAACTGTTTCATGTTCATGCTTATCGGCTGGCTGTGAAATGTTATCAGCCGATGTTGCCTTTCGATATCGATTTGAAGGAACCTGTGTTGACACAAAAATGTCGTATGACGTTGGATGAGGCTCCTTATTATAATCCGGATGCAGTGCCGTTTTGTTTGGAACAGCCGCTTACGATGCCGGGAGAAGAGACTTTCCGCCAGCGGAAGCAGGAGGAGAAAAATCCGTTATTGCGATTGCAACCGGGATATGAGTCGGCACAAACGTTCACGAAGATTTATGAAGCGGCATTGAACAGGGCACTTCAGGAAATGGAGAACTGGAAACGTGGGGACGACTTGCAGTCTTTGCTGGTCCGCCTTGCCGAACATTGTTTCAAAGCGGGTATCCCCGAAGAGGAAGCGATACGGCAGACGATGATTCATTATTATCGCGAGGAGGAAGAACAGGTGATTCGTTCGATACTCCATAATCTTTACCGGGAATGTAAGGGATTCGGCAAGAAAAGCAGTATCAGCAAAGAGCAGGAGACGGCTTTTCTGTTGGAAGAGTTTATGAAACGCCGTTATGAATTCCGTTACAATACGGTGCTGGATGATTTGGAATATCGTCAGCGTGACTCTGTTCATTTTTGCTTTAAGCCGATGGATAAACGGGTGCGCAACAGCATTGCAATCAATGCATTGAAAGAGGGAATTAGTGCGTGGGATCGTGATGTGGATCGTTTTCTGAATTCGGAATGTGTTCCTTTGTACAATCCTGTCGAAGAATATCTTTATGAGGCAGGGCGTTGGGATGGAAAGGATCGTATTCGTGCATTGGCTGGTTTGGTTCCTTGTGATAATCCGCATTGGCAGGAATTGTTTTACCGTTGGTTCCTTAGTATGGTGGCGCATTGGAGGGGAGTTGACCGGCAGCATGGTAATAGTACTTCGCCTTTGCTGGTCGGTTCGCAAGGGTATCGCAAGTCTACATTTTGTCGCATTATCCTGCCGCCGGAACTTCGTTTCGGCTATACGGACAGTATTGATTTTAAGAGTAAGCAGGAGGCGGAACGTTATCTGGGACGCTTTTTCCTGATTAATATTGATGAATTCGATCAGATTAATGTCAGTCAGCAGGGATTCCTGAAGCATTTGTTGCAGAAGCCTGTTGCGAATTTGCGTAAGCCTTACGGTAATACGATTCGGGAAATGAGGCGTTATGCTTCTTTTATCGGAACCAGCAATCAGAAAGATTTGCTTACCGATCCCAGTGGTAGCCGCCGTTTCATTTGTATCGAGGTGACGGCTCCTATTCAAACGAACGTTACCATCAATTACAAACAGCTGTATGCTCAAGCAATGGAGGCGATTTATAAAGGGGAACGTTATTGGTTGAATGATGAAGATGAAAATATATTGAAACAGACCAACCGTGAGTTCGAACAGGCTAGTCCGTTGGAGCAGTTGTTTCATTGTTATCTTAATCCGGTAGAGGAGGAAATGGAAGGCGAATGGCTGACTGCTATGCAGATTTTGAGCTATTTACAGACGAAAACACGGGATAAACTGGCTATTAATAAGGTAGGACAGTTTGGGCGTGCACTTCAAAAACTGAATATTCCTTGTCGTAAGTCTCGTAAAGGGACGCTTTATCATTTGATGAAAGTGAAGTAATTGATAAAGGTGGTGTGAAAGGGGGCTTTGTCAACCCAATCAGGACGAGACAGGGTGAGGGCAAAAAGTTACCCTCACCTACCCTCACTCTTACCCTCATCACTGAAAGGATGATGAATAGGGGGATGCAGGGAAAGTGTGAGGGTGTGAGAGTAAATCATGTATAAAAAATAATTGGATATTGAATCGGATGGTAAAGAATTGTGTGGCGGTCGGCAGTCCTTGCCGGGTGATAAAGTATATTGAGAACGATTGATTGTATGGAGGAGTGGGAGGGGGATTGTCTTTTCTACGTAAAAACAGCAATTTTCGGGTCGTTTATCAGATATATGTGTGGTAATTTTGTGGCATTGGAAACTAAAATGGATTTGAAAGTCAAAATATTATTGATTGCTTTTTCAGTTGTAAGTACAATAAATGTATTTTTGCAGGTGTGGAAAACAAAAGCGGTGCTATCAATCCCCGAAAATAAGTTAAGATGGAAGATAAAAGGAAAGAAATAGTTGGAAATGTCATTCGGATACAGCGTTATCATTCTCCTTGTGGTGATTTGATGCTTGGCTCGTTTGAAGATCGGCTTTGTCTTTGTGACTGGGCAGTTGAAAGTCATAGGGATATTGTAGACAGGAGGTTACGGAAAGTGCTGAAAGCCTGTTATGAAGAAAGTACATCCGAGGTTATACAGGAAGCGATTAAGCAGTTGGACGAATATTTCAATGGTGAACGGACTGTGTTTGAAGTGCCTTTGCTTTTTGTAGGTACGGATTTCCAGAAAAGTGTATGGTATAAGTTGCTGGATATTCCGTACGGTTCGACTGTATCGTATGGAGAATTGGCGAAACAGCTGGATATGCCGAAGGCTGTCCGTGCGGTTGCCGCTGCTAATGGTGCGAACGCTATTTCTATTTTTGCTCCGTGTCATCGTGTTATCGGCAGTAACCACACGCTTGTGGGGTATGCCGGTGGTCTTCCTGCTAAAAAACGGTTACTGGATTTGGAAATAAACGGCAAACCTCTGTTATGAATGAGCAAGAAACGCTTGATTATGCACGTATTGCACAGGCAATCGGGTATATAAGGGAGAATTTCAAAAGGCAACCGGGACTGGATGAGATTGCCCGGGAGGTGGCGTTGAGTACGGCACATTTCCAACGTATGTTTACGGAGTGGGCAGGGGTTAGTCCTAAGAAGTTCTTGCAATATATCAGTATTGAATATGCCAAGAAAATCTTGGATGAGACTCATGCGTCTTTGTTTGATACGGCACAGGAAACGGGACTTTCCGGTACGGGCAGATTGTATGATTTGTTTGTAAATATAGAAGGCATGACACCGGGCGAGTATAAAAACGGTGGTGAAAATCTTTCTATCAATTACAGTTTTGCCAAAAGTCCTTTTGGTGAATTATTCATTGCATCTACCAATAAAGGTATTTGTTGTCTGGAGTTTGCAGACGATCACGATGCGGCATTTCATTCCTTGTTGAAGAAGTTTCCTAATGCAACGTTTACTCCGGCTGTGGATGAGATGCAGCAAAATGCTTTATCCATCTTCACGCAGGATTGGAGGAAGCTCAAAGATATAAAGCTGCATTTGAAAGGTACTGACTTTCAACTAAAGGTCTGGGAGACTTTACTGAAAATCCCTGTCGCCGGATTGACTACTTACGGAGATATAGCCGCAGGTATTAATAACCCGAAGGCTTGCCGGGCTGTAGGAACGGCTGTCGGTGAGAATCCCGTAGCTTTCCTTATTCCATGTCATCGTGTCATTCGTTCTTCCGGTGAGTTGGGTAATTACCACTGGGGAGAGATTCGCAAGACTGCAATTATTGGTTGGGAGGCTGCGAAAAATGGATATTTGAATAAATAATAAGTACTGGCGGTAAGAAAAGCCGGAAACGGGATATCGGGTTCTTCTTTCATTTATAAATCCCGGCTCAAGGATGAAACCGCAAGGCCGGGATTTATTTGTAGTCGAATGACTATCATTCCTCTTCTTCATTTATTCCTTCATAGCACCTGATATCCGCTTCAATCATGAAATTATAAATCAGTCGGGTTTTAAACATCATTCTCTCCTGCGACAATTCTAAATCAGCAAGCGTTGCTTCGATTCTATTGCAGAATTCATTTATTCTTTCTTCTTCCAGCATCGGATACATTTCGTAAACTCGTCGGACGAAAGGTACCATCGAAGCCTGCACCTGATAAAGTAGTATTTGGGGTTCATATTGGAAATCCACTTCGTCCATCTGTTTATGCAAGTGCTCGTTTTCGTAGGCTATTTGTTGGAATTCTTCGAAACAAGGTAAAAGCTGCTCTGAGTGATGAAGCAGTAATTTTATGGTTGCAATGGCTGCAAAACCTTTTTCCAGTTCATTCCCATATTGAAAATGGTTATACAGGGAGCAAAATGATGCTTCCAGACAGAGCCGTTCAAATTCGGTGTCTTTTACCCACGGTAGATAAGTGAGCATAGGCAGGCATTCACCTAGCGTAAGCTGATCTTTACAGTCAAGTATTTTGATAAGATTACCCGGTCGGGTAAGGAATTGATACATAGTGTGCATGGCCAGGTATTTTTCCGCAAGCCGGTCCTCGTCCAATTCACGAGATGCTTCCAATTCGGACAACAGAAAATCGATATTCTCCTCCTTGTTATCTGGTTGTTGCTCTTCGGCACGTGCTATGTCTTCGTCAAGCATATTTAAAATTTCCTGAATATTCATATTACATTATTATTTTTATACCTGTTTATTATTCTTTCTTAGTTTTGGGCTTGTCTTATTGCGACAATGCGGGCATTATAGGGCTCTTGCATACTGTCGGGTAATTCCTCCAACAGTCCGTGAAGTTGGTCGATCAATTTTTCTGCCTGTTCGATGTTGCCTGTTTGGAACATATAATCAATCAATTCAATGCCGATGGATATCCTGTACAAAAGGTCGTTGCTCTCATCTTTCAGTAGTTTCATGGCAGAATGTACCAGCTGTGTGGCATCCATTTCGCTACCGGACAAATAGAGTGCGAGAGCTTTGTGGATAGTCATAGGAGAGATTCCTGTATCGGTTTTGTCAGCTTCGTAACGATTGAAGGCGTCCAGGGCTTCCTTGATATGCCCTGTGTCAAGAAGTATCTTACCGAGAACTTTGTCAATTTCGGGCAATGTGGAAATTGACGGATCTTGCTCTATGGCATTTTCCAGCATCTGAAGAGCCTCTTGCGGGTGGCTTAATGCATTGTAACACTTGGCCAGTGGTACGATGAGATTGGGTTCGTAAGTCAGGTTGGTTTCATAGAGCGGTAGGGCTTTATGATATTGCATGGTGTCGCAGTAGGCATTTGCTATCGTTATCTCTATTTGGCTTTTTATTTCGTCGGAAGGAGGCTGTGATTCAGCTTTCTGTAACAAGTTGAGTCCCGCCGTGATTACCCTGTGCGGATTATCCAAAACGGCATCCATTGTTATTCTTCGTAAACTAATCAGGTAATAGCCATCTACGGTTATTCCACTATTTGCAGCTATTTCTTCAAGAAAAGAGATGTACAGTTGATGTGCTGTATTGTACATGCCTAAGCCGATTGTGTAATCCATCAGAACAATTACTGCACTTTCGAGATCGATTCGGTAGCTTTGGTCATCAAACGATTCGTTTTCTTGTTTTAGATGTTCAATTGACGTACCGATTCCATTGCTTGCACTTTGGTGTGACTGCTTGTATTCTTCGTTATCGCTGGAGAGGACATAAACAAATTCGAAGCATCGGAGGATGACTTGCCAGTATACAGTATCTTGTTTGGTTATGGCCTGCGCTATGTTGTTCAGGCATGCTATCGTTTTCTTGTTGTAGAAGCCATACAAACTTAGCAAGCATCGTATTTCATGCCAGTAACTCATTTCTGCCTGCTCGAAATTACCTCGATTCCAATTGAATTCGGCCATGTCTTTGAATACCCGTTCGGCCACAGCATCATTATCGTTTTGGATAGCGATGTCGGCTGCCATACGATAGTATTCTTCTGCTTGGTCTTCTTCCTTTTTCATTTCCATTGAATAAGCCAGATAGCGATAAATCAGGCTTCGGGCTACTGACATTTTTTCAACTCCCTTTTGGTTGCAATGATGAAGGGCACGATTGAACATGTCGACAGCTCTTTCAAAATAACCCGTCTGAAAGGCGTCTCTCCCTTGTCGGAAGGTATCGGTCAATGCCGGATCATCTATACCGATGTAGGTTGCAAATTCTTCGATTTCGGCATTTGCATTGGCTGTTTGCTTTTCATTGGGTTTGTCATTGGCCGAATCTTCTGTATTTTCATTTGCCTGTTTCAGTTGGTCAACTGTGTCCTTGTACTGCCTGGCCATCTGATCGTCGGGACCGAACAGGGCGGAGCGTATCTCCCAGGCTTTTTCAATGTGTTCGATTGCCTTGTCTATGTGTCCTAGTCTGAAACATATTGCACCGTAATTATTGTTCGCATAGGCAGCTGCTTCATCCTGACTTTTATCGCATTCTTCCAGCAAAGCAAGTGATTTTTCGAGTGCAACTGCGGCGTCTTCGAAACGATTGAAAGTGTTGTATGCTGCGGCCAGATAGGAGTATGAGGCAGCCTCTTTTTCCAGGTTATCCATATTATGCCAGGTTTCGGCTCCTTTCAGATAATAATGTTCTGAAAGCTTTTCATCATTTAGGACGAGATAGACTTTACCCAGATTGTCATACATGGTAGCAGCCAGTTTTGAGTCTGTTTGTTTTAATGTTTCGAGTAGACTGATGCACTCCAATGCTGTGTTGAGAGACAGATCAGGTTGGTTGGCCCGAAGATATATGGAGGCCTGGCTGTTCAGTAGCTCGGCCAGCGTCATGTCGCGGTCTCCAATCTTTTGGTAAATATCTATCGCATGTCTCATATATTCGGTCGCTTTGGGATAGTTGCCACTATACATCTCTATTTCTGCAAGCGAGTGATATTCTTCTTGGGTATGCGTATTTTCATCTCCTAATATGTGCTGATATATCGTAAGGGCTTTTTCGGCATACTCTCTGGCTTGGTCAAAATCTTGTTCCATGCGGCATTCGAGCGCATAATTATGATATGCGATGGCTACATCAATATCATTCTCACCTTTGAGACTGACATATATGTCCTGACTTTTCAGACGATATTCCTTAGCAAGTTCTTCTTCACCAAGCAACCTGTATATACCGGCGAGATTATCGTATGCTACGGCAATATCATCATGCATGTCCGGCAGGATGGATTTGCGCATCTTAAGGACTTTTTCGAGGATCAGCTTCGCTTTTTCCAATGCGTCCTTATCAACCGGATCTTGTGATTCGCCGATACTGTGGTATACATCAGCGATGTTACACAGGTAAGATGTTATTTTCAGGTCGTCTTCTCCGTAAGCATGGACTGCAAGTGATAATCCTTCCCTATATTCCTTTAACGCCTGGATGTATTCTTTTTTGCGAATACAGATCATACCAGCCAGATTGTGGAACGAGCAGCGTTCTTCACTGGTATCGCCGTCGGCCATCTGGTCGCACATACGGATTAGGAATTCTACCAGTTCGTAGGCTGCATCCAAATCATTCAGATAAGAAATACAGATGTTGGTCAGCCGGATAACGTCATTGCGGAACATCTGCCAATAAGCCCATTGTAGCATAACTGCCATTTCAGCTTTTTCAGCCATACTTCCCATAATCTGTTCAATATAGGCTTGTGAAATTTTATATTTTGAAGCATCGGCTTGTTTTAGTGTACGCCAGTAAAGTATGAATTCATGAATGTTGTTGGTGCTAAACTGTCGGCTCATATAACCGAGTGTTGAAATACATTCGTGGAGCTCGTCCCATTTTTCGGCATGATAAAGTTGATAGGGGAGTTCCTCCATCTTGCGGAAGTTATTGTTTTCTTCGCGATTGAAATAGTCTATTATGTTCTGTCTTAATTGTACTTTTCTTTCGCTGTTAAGGTATTTCTGTTCAATAGCCTGTCGTATCATGTCGTGTGCAAAAACCACTCGTCCGTCTCTAATCATTAGGTGGGCCGTGTTTGCACAATAGAATTGAGACCAGTAGAGCGACGGGATGTTGCTAATTGCAATCAGTTCTGTTTCAGATAATCCATCTTTGGATAATGCTATCAGTGACAGCAAGTCTGATGTTAGCGAGGGGTAAAGTGGGGTGTTGTATATTTGCTCTTTGCGCTGTAATAGTCTGTCAAAAAACGAGTTGATGTCTGGCAGGTTAGTCATTTGGCTGATGAAGCTGGTCAGGCTGTCGAAATTTCCGAAACATCTGATTTCCTCAAGTAATGACATCAGTACCATGGTGTTGTCTGTTATGTCACTGCCTTTGAGTATCATGGTCAGTTGTTGTTCGGACAGCCGCTTGCGATAACGATCGAAAAAGTCTACAATCAGTTCCTTGCGTTGGTCGAGCAGTAAGGGGTAGACTGTTATTACAGGGTATTTCCGTTTTTTGAATACCTGCATGGTTTTATCTTCCTCGATAGTTGAAAAGATTATTTTTACATTGTCCGGGAAGTCAGGCAACCAGTTTAATAGTTTTGTTCTATGATTCCGGTCCGAAAATTGATTGGCGCCGTCCAAAACGATTAGTAAAGGTTTTTGTCCGGCAATTAGTTGGGCCCTCAAGGCTAGTTTCTGGTAATCTATATTATCTGTATCGGTAGCATTGTGTTCGATTTGTCGGTCGTTTTCCTCCATCTGCTCAAGCCCGTATAGTGAGTCTATCTGGGTGGTTATATGCTTCGCAATATCCGTCGTGTCCAAACTCTGCGATGAGTTGGCGCTAAAGTGTGCTACCACATTCCACCGATCATCTTCGATGATATTTTTAAGCCAATAAGCCAAAAGGGCACTCTTACCCATACCGCTTTCTCCGGTAATCACCAGATGCTGGTTGGTTGTATCGTTTAAAAACTTGTCCAGGTAGGAGATATAAGCTTTATTGGGTATATAATTATCCGATTTGTCATCCAGAAAGGCTTGTAGTTTCTGTCTTTCGTGTACGGCAGGATCCTCGACTTTATCTTTGGGGAAAAGGTGGTCGAGCAATGCCCTGAATTCCGATTCCACCTGTTCGCCCAATTGTTCGGGGGAACAGTAATCATAGCTGTTATATCTTTTGTTATTTCTTACTGTTTCTTTTAACTGCGCTTGCCTTGGATCGGTTTCCATCGTCTTTTCATCTGCTTCCCGTATATAGAACGAAGCATAGACCGGTTCGAGCGACCGGAGTACGCCATATTGAATTTCAATTTCCGTAATACTCATCCCATGATCGAGGTCAGCGGCAAGCCATTCATATCTGTCAGGCATGGCCTGGTGTTCAATGAGTGTTTCTTTCGATGGACACCAACCGTATCTTTCTCCTAATAATCCGATGAAAAACGGGTGTGAGTTCCGTATCTCGTCCAAACATATTTCCACCACTTTGCTTGATTTTGCTTCTTCTTCGGTGATTCCCCATCGCAGATCGACTTCAGTCAGTGTGACATTGCGTTCGTAGGCAATCTGTCGCAGTCTTGGAAAAACTTTGGTAACCAGCATATCTCTTTCGCTCTGCATATCTTGAAAGGTGGATGAAATAAATATCCTTATGCTTCTTGATTTCTGAAATTTGTTTCTCATAGTATATGTATTAATCTAATTTCTACAAATTGTGGAATGGAACCGGGAGCTTATAAGAATCTCATTTACTGCATTTTTATATTCTGTCCTGTCATTGAATACTGAGATTTTAAATCTTGTTGCCCCTTAATACAAACATAGGGAAAAACTTTGATTTGTCATAGCAATTTTGTAAAAATGTCAAATCTTGCACTTTTCGAAATTGCACCAATAATGATCTAATTTTGTGTACATTTACAGAATGAATAACTTGAATGATATGTAAATTATAAAACTTCCACAACTGGATTCAGTTAGTCCAATCTGCATTTTGATAATCTTGCAGAGCTATCCACTGGTCATTATCCTGACGATAATCGGGGGGCTATCTCCTATAATCGGATGGTGTTACTTTTAGATGCTTTATAAATAATCTGCGCATATTGTCTATATTCATCAGACCACATTCAAGGGAAATTGTTTCTAAGGTATGTTGAGTTTCTGTGAGCAAACGACAGGCGGCTTCCAGCCTTAGTTTCTCGACATATTTAGCTGGTGTTATTCCTGTTTCTCTGGTAAACACGCGTGCAAAATTTCTTGGACTCATCAGTGCTTGTTCGGCCAAATCTTCTACTGTTATTCTTTCTTTTAAATGTTCTAACAGCCAATCTTTAATATTCTGGATAGGCTTGTGATCGCTATCCTGATGTTTTAGAGTAACGCTAAATTGTGCTTGATTACCCGGTCGCTTCAGGTAGACGACCAGTTCTCTGGCTACTTCTAAAGCCAAAGTTCGTCCGAAATCTTCTTCTATTAATGCCAAGGCCAAATCTATTCCCGAGGAAACTCCGGCTGATGTGTACACATGTCCGTCTTTAATAAAGATAGACTCGCTGTCAACATCTAAAGATGGATAGTCATTAGCCAGCTTGTGGCATAATTTCCAATGGGTAGCGACTTTTCTGTTGTCAAGGATGGATGCTTCCGCCAAAATGAAAGCCCCCGTGCAGATAGAACAGATTCTCCGTACTTGCATGGATTGTTGCTTTATCCATGATAATGTCTTGGGGCCAACCATGTCTTCAAGACTTTCGGGAATACCGGGAATGAACAGCGTGTCTATGGGGTAATTCAACGACTTGATAGAACCTTCGCATTGCAGGCAAAGCCCCGATGATGTTTTGACTATCCTGTTTTTATCTAATGATAATGTATGCAGCACATACGTAGTGTCTTTATGATAAGATTTCAGGCATTGTATGGCGAGTGAAAAGGCCTCATAGGGACCTGTAATATCGAGCAATGTTGCATTGGGTATTACAAGAAATGCGATGTGCTTATATCTTTTCTCCATATATGGTCTTTTCAATTTTTACTGTGAACAAAGATAATATAAATATGGCAGTTTTTGACGGAATAATGTCATTTCAGGCTATGATGAATATGTCTACCTTTGCAGCATTCATAAATTGTTTAATATATAACCAGATTGATTATGAAATTATTGGTATTCCTTGCTAAAGGGTTTGAAACGATTGAGTTCAGTGCTTTTATTGATGTTATGGGATGGGCAAAGACGGACTTTGATTGTAAAATCGATGTTGTTACCTGTGGTTTGAATAGAAAAGTGATTAGTTCTTTCAATGTTCCCGTTTTGGTGGATAAAGTCATAGATGAAATATCTGCGGATGACTATGATGCGCTTGCGATACCCGGCGGATTTGAGGAATTTGGGTTTTATGAGGAAGCATATAATGAGCAACTTTTGGAATTAATACGGTTGTTTGATTCACAAAAGAAATGGATTGCAACAGTTTGTGTCGGTGCTCTACCTGTTGGGAAAAGCGGGGTCTTGAATGGCCGGAGGGCAACAACTTACCATCTTAGGGGTGCACATAAGCAGAAAGTTCTTGAGGGTTTTGGAGCAACCATCGTGAATACTCCCATTGTGGTAGATGATAATATCATAACTTCTTATTGTCCTCAAACATCGTATGGAGTTGCATTGCTGCTATTGGAGAAGTTAACCTCTCATGAAGAGATGGTTTTAGTGAAAGATGCTATGGGATTTTAAGGAATTGTTGTTAGGCGTTTTTTATTATATAGAAAATTATATCTTTGTATTTCAAACAACTGGAATTATGAAATTTATAGCAGAGGCTAATGTCTCACCATAAAAATATGAATATTGAGAATGATAAGATTACAATAAAGCCTTTGCGTGATGAAGATGTAGGCACTTTCAGCAAATGGCTGGCTAAAGAATATATTTATAAATGGTTCTGTCCCGATGGGGAAGAGCACAAGGCGGCTTGGTTGAATGAGATAAATAATAGAAATACCCAATATCATTATATGAATCACTTCATTGTCTATTATAATGATAAAGCTATTGGTTTCTGTTTATACTTGGATTGCTATTTTGAAAAAGAATATATCCCGGAACATTATGGAAGAACTGTTGATAAAAAAGAGACAGTCTTTGAAATAGGTTACCTCATAGGTGAAGAAGAATATTTGGGTAAGGGTTTTGGTGGAGTTATTGTAAAAAAACTGATTGAGAAAATTGCTGAAATAGGAGGGAAAGAGATACTAGCTGATCCCGATGAAGAAAATATTATATCAATAAGGACATTATTGAGTAATGGATTTATAAAAGTAAAAGATTGCGATTACAGATACTGTCTTAAATAAGTACTGTGGAGAAAGAAGCATTTCTTATGCTCTGAATTACTTAATTGTGAGGTTAAAATCTGGATTTATGATAATATACAGGTGTCAGGATTGACTCCATAGCACCTGTACATATTGAAATTCCTACTTAATATCCCGGATTCTGGTAATCACTGCCATTGGTGATCGTGGCTGTAAAAGTAGTTGAAATGGGACGTAACGCATAATTCGGATGGAAGAACCGGGCCAGATCCGGATGGGTATTCTCCAGATACTCTGAGTTCTTAAACATTCCTGTCCGTTTCAAGTCGTAGAAGCGGCAATATTCTCCGCAAAGTTCACGGCCTCTTTCGTCTAAGATATCACGCACCGTAATACTCCCTGTGAGCGCATTTGCTCCGGCACGTTCACGAACCTTGTTGATATAACCGGCTGCATTCGCACCGCCATTCAGGTAAATATCTGCTTCTGCCGCAATCAAATAAACTTCTGCCATGCGCATGATAAACGTTGCATTCAGATTACCGTTTCTCTGTTTGGAAGCATTGGCTACATAATAATTACTGCTGTTATGTTTATTCAGTGACGGATAATAGTAGCGGAACTAATTCTCGTTCGTGCCGTCATTCTTGTAATTGCCTGTGACGTTTGTATAAGCATAATTCATGTTCACATTATTATTGTCATCACTATATACATGATGATAATCAATCAGCAAATAATCTGAAATATGTTCTTTTTGCTTCTCTGTAGCATAATCCATGCCTTGCGGCATGATGAATTTAATGGCTAAGTCTCCTTTATTCAGAGCTTTGCCGATGACGGCTTCTTCCTTATCATACATGTGCACGGCACTTTCATCCCACGTATAATTCTTGTTTGCGTTCTACTCTGTGGTGAACGATTCATGAAATCTGGGGTCTAATGTTCCGTCTTTCTGCACATATAAACTCAATAAATGTTGCGTGGGCATAAAGATACCGGTAATTGAGCCTTCTCAGGTAAGCCGTGTCTCCTGATTGTCTTCACGTGCACCGAATTGTTTCACCGCATTGAAATAGCACATAGTTCTAAGAAAGCGGGCTTCCGCAATCTTTGCATTCCGTTCCTCTTCCGTGGTGTAAGGAGGTTTGTCTCCTAATGCGATAGCTTCGTTACAGGCTCCCACACCGTCGTACGTCCCGTTCCACCAATTATTGGTATAAGTCGTATTGGGCGATGTTCCTGCGAAAAAAACAGAACCACTGTGTGTAACTTGTTGATTCGTTGGCTTTATACGTCCAAAGATCGGTATCACTTCAAAGTTTTGACACAACCTCTTATCCTCACTTTACCCTTACACCTGAAACCTCGATGAATAAGAAGGTTGATGTAAGGGTGAGGGTGTGAGGGTAAAACTGATAACAACTTTTATTTGAAGGTTTATCTAGTTTAATTTCATTCGCTAAATTACTAATATATTTTGCAAAAGTGCTGATTTCTGTTGAATATTCTGAAATTTGTTGTCTTTTTGGCAGACAAAGATTTTTATACTACTGTTGTACTCGTAGAAATTATTCTCACTGTTTTTTTTCTTTCTCTTTAAATGCCTGCGAAGCTATGAACGCAAACCAACCGGAAAATCATGAAAAAAACTTTTGGCACATTAGCTTTCTTTAAAATTTCTAACGCTATGGCTGATTCCTTTGATGAACAGAATTACAGGATTTGGCAATACTAAAAGTTTTACACTATCATCTATTGAGCAAATATCATCAATAAGCATCGCTGTTGTTATTATCGCTAAGCGTGTTAATGGATCTGTATATTCTTTGGATAATGTTTTTCCTCTAATCTTGTCAAATTCTTCTATTGCATAATAATTAGAATGTGTATGAATTGATGTGTGTTTATATGTGTTAATAAATGCTCTTGTGTTGAATACATGGGAAATTAATGCGGTAATGTTCAACGGAGTTATTTTTTCGTTTTTAAAAAGAAACCTCCAACGGTAATGTTTCTTTGCTGGATTATATATCTCATTTAATTGATTTCTCTCAATAGATTTATAAAATTTGCATGATTCTAATTCTGATATTGTATTGGCGAGAATAAGTTTATCACTTTCTATAATAGTTTTTGCTTTCTCAAAATCATTTTCATTTATACAGAATCTACTTTTCTCCGTTAACCCATCTATTTTCCAAAGTAAAAAACGAAATTCTCTTTCTTCATGACTGGAAGGTTCCACGAAAAGATGATAGAAGGTTGCATATGTTTCCATTATCGCTCTAAAAGTCGTGTTTACTGTGAATAAATCATAACCATTCATTCTAACTTGTTCTCCTGATTTATGATGTTCTATTATACCACTCGATAAATGAAAAAATGATGATGAATGAATTGCAAATTTGTCTATTAAAAGGCTTGGGTAGTTCATCCATCCTTCTTTAGGTGTTTTCTTTAGTTCCGTGTAAACTTCTGTTAGAGTACCTCTTAATAAATAATCATATAACTCTAATGGGTGTTCTGTAAAGAGAGTTTCCATTAATTTTGCTGGGTCGATGTTTTTATAATCCATAACATATTTTATTTTACGAACAAAGATACATAGATATGTACGCAACCTTTTTGCGTACTTAAAATTATTTATAAGATTTTTCGTGTTCTCTTCTTCTTTTCTTTGGTTATAGTTGCAATGTGTTTATTTTTATGCCGATAGGGAAATATCCAAAGCACATTAATAGAGTTCCAATAGTACTTATTAATTCTATGTCAGGATTGTTCAGAAGTAATAAACCTACAATCATTAATATACCCTGCCATTTTTTTATACATTTTTCTTTTATTAATCCTACACCCTGAATGATTGCACCGATAGGTAATAGAGGAAGTAAATAGCAAACTTTCAACAATCCAGCTTTATCAACAATAACTTGTAAGAACGGACTGATTTTGATAAAGTCTGTTTCTGGAAGTGTGTCAAATGCAGATAAGACTAAACATAAAGCACCTTTATCTACAGCTAAAATAAATGCTCCAAATACGCCAATGATACAGCCCCAAAATCCCCAATTCTTTCCAGAGGATTGCAATCCGTTCATGATGCCTATCATTGAAACTATTATAAAGGGAACTGAAAACATGACAATCAAATGCCCGATATGATAATAAGAATTGTTGTGAAAGCGTTCCACTAAATCTTGTGCTGTAAATATCATATTCATCTGTTCTAAATGGGGGTGCATCAAGAAGCCCACTAATAACATTATAGGGAAGAGCATTAATGAAAATGCTAGTCCTTTTCTTTTTACTTGTTCACTGAAAGTTTCTCTGCAAAAAGATATACCTTCTATTGTGAGGGCTTTTCGTCTACAAACTTTGATGCAAGTACTGCATAAATCGCATTGTGTTGTATTTCCGATTTTTATATCAGCTTTTTTGCTTTCTTAAGATAATACATTTTTTAAGCAGGCTTTTACACATTTGCCACATTTAGAACACTGATTATTATCAATTTGTATTTTCTTTGTCTTCATATTATTATTGTTGTAGTAATATGAAGCAAAGCTAAGCAGAAGAAAAAATAAAAATCTTGATGGAAATCAAGACTTATTCGAATAGAATTCTTTTGCGTATGCGACTTAATGTTTCAGGAGTTACCATTATATATGAAGCTAATTCCTTCAGCGTTATTAGGTTGGGTAAATTAGGGCATCTTTGTAGAAGTTCTCTGTATCTCTTTTCAGGAGTATCTTTATATGCTGAAATGATATTATTCCACGCAACATATAATAGCTCTTCTGCTAAGATTCTACCTTGCTGTTGTGCCTCCATATTTGAATTATAGAATTCGTTTACATCGGAATGGGATAATACATAAACAGTGCTATCTGTAACGGCTTGTATATCTACTATAGCCGACTCTTTCTTTTGAAATACGGAATAATTTCCTAGTGGTTCATTAGGAAAGTTATAGGCAACTACATGCTCATTGCCGTTGTTGTCTATGCAGGTATATCTGAATGTACCTTCTATAATAAAACCTATATAGGTATGCTTGTCACCTTTATGAAGAAAATACTCGTTTTTCTTATAATGCCGTATTTTCCCTTTCTCTATAAATATCTCTTTAAACACAGAGAAGTCGAAGCGATCCATGTATTCATTGAATTGTCCCATTGCGTATGATTCTTGTATACAAAAGTGAATGTTAAAGAGCTAAAAAGAAAAATCCTCGATAATCATAGATTATCAGGGATTTTCTTGGTGATCCGCCTGGGATTTATGTAATGATTTTATGTGATTTTAGTCGAGTGTTTATGTTGTTGATTATCATTTATTTACAAATATTATTCTATCATTTTTTAGCAAATAAAATCTAGTATGCTCAAAAAAGGGGGGAGTAGGAAATGAGGCTTACTCCCCACAATTTTTCTTCTTATCTTCGCAGAAAATAATATTCAAAACAGTAAGAAGTATGATAGAAATCAATCACAGTTGTAGAACCTTCCTTCATAAAAACGGTCAGGTAATGATTCGTGTCAGATGGAATAACCGGAAGGACGAAATTGGGTTTTCAGTTGGCTGTAATGCTGATCCAGATAAATGGGATAACGAGAACCAGCGAGCTAGATATAACACAACTCATAAAGTTGGTAGAAAAATCTATGTTGCCCGTGATATTAATAATCGTATCTCCCAATTTCTTGAATGTATTGAGGAGTCTTTTACAGAGTACGGTTTAAATTCTCAGCTGCCAACCAGAAGTGAATTGAAGGAGTTGGTTAATGAGAAGTTGGGGAGAATTAAAGAGGAAATTCCAGTAGAAGTGGAGGAAGTGCAAGAGAAAACATTAAAAAATGCTTTTTTTGAATTCATGAAGCTACGTCCGTCCGAAAACAATTGGGGAGAGAAAACGCATTTTAAGTATAATCAGATGTGGGATCACTTGAATAGTTTTGATTCTGCTATTTCATTAGAGACGTTGGATAAGAAGAAATTGAATGGACTTAAAGATTGGTACATTGCAAATGATTATCATAATGCTACCATTAATAAGCATTTCCGAAATCTGAAAGGTATTTTGAAGTGGGCTGACTCCAATGGCTATTCAGTAAAGAAGGAGGTCTTTACATATAAAACCAATCTGCCTGTTCCACCCAAAACAGTTACCTTCTTAAAATATAAGGAATTGATTCACTTTGCTTCGTTTCAATTTCCTGTAAATAAAGGATATTTGGATAGAGCAAGGGATTATTTTTGTTTCATGGCTTTTACATCGCTACGCTATTCCGATTTAAAGGCTCTGAAAAAAGCGAATGTTTCTGGAGAATATATAGATTTATACACCCAAAAGACGAAGGATAAGATTAGAATCCCTATAATTTCTCATGCTCGTAAAATACTGGAGAAATATAAAGATAATGAAGGAGTTTATGTATTCTCTGTTCCATCAAATCAGAAACTTAATGATTATATTAAGGAAGCTGCTGAGTTGGCTGGTTTAGATCGTGAGGTTGTTGAAACTTATTTTATAGGTACGCAACGGCATGAAGAAATCCATAAATTTTATGAAACGATTTCTTGTCATGATGGACGTAGGACTTTCGTTTGCTGTTCATTAGCTCTTGGAATAAATCCAACTACTATTATGGCGGCAACGGGTCACTCGGATTACGATAGCATGAAGCCCTACATTGAAGTGGCAGACGAAACACAAAAGTTGCAGATGGAGAAATGGAATACGCATCAATATAAATCTGATATTATAGAAAAGCTGGATAAAATGAATCCAACGCAATTGAAAGAATTATATGAGTATCTCAGGAGTATAGCTTAACGAATTTTTGTTATATTTGAGGCAGCATTTGGGGAACTGGGTGCTGTTTTTATGTAATAACTTAAATCTGTTTATAAGATGAATACAAAAGAACTGTATAGCATTATTCATAATCTACAGGATTTATGTGATTTTATGGAGAATAAGTGGCGCAATATATATACTGCCATTCATCATGAATATACATTCAAAGAAAAAAGAGAGCGAGTACGCAAATCAGGAGGAGATATAAAACAGAGTTTAAAATCAAAGCGTCTAATTGAACCTTTTAAAGAGCATATATATGTGTATTTTTCAAATGATCTTGATTTGTCACTACAAATGTATCAAGAATATTCAGAAAGAATAAATGAACTTGATAAGATAAACTATGAAAAATTGGCAGAAGAGATTTATTCAAATATTAATTCGTCAAAAAATGAGATAGATAATCTAGCTTTGTATAAAGAGATACTAGAGAGAGAAATTTCATATAAACAAATCATAGAAAAAAACAATGTCATGTTGGAATGGACTCAACAATTTATTGAGACTGGAATTTTATGTCAGGCTGATATTGAATATTTGCGTGAACAAAGTGAGAAAATATTCGAGAAGATTCTGTTTGTTAAAAAGCAAATATGTTCTATAATTGATGAAATGCAATCCAAAGTAAATCATAAATTAGATCTGCTAAAAGAACAAGAATCTATTGTTTATGTCTCAAATATATCCAATAAATACACACACATAAATAATTCCCGTTATGACAATTCCTATTGTGACAACTCTGTTCATAATAATACAGTGAATCAAGACTACTCAATACATGATAATTCAATCCATAATGACATCGTAAAACAGGATTACTTGTCTAATGATAATGTTGCTTGTGATAATTCTGATAATGGAACTCATGCACATACGAATGATGAAGAGACACCTGAAGTTAATGCAGAACTATTGAATATTGTAATCGAGGATGAAAAAGGCTTGAAGCGATCTAGAGCACCTATATTTGTCTTACCAGAAGACTATATGCAACAAAAGAGGGTAACAGAAATGGAAAATTATTATTGTAACTTACATTCTAATCTCAAATCAAAAGAGAAAATCGAACTATTATATGATCTTTTGTCAAATAATGACTTCCTCAATAGGAAAGAGAATGTTTTTCGACAGTTCGCATTTCGTCTTACAGGGAGAGGAAATCTTTCTGAGTGCCCTAAGATAAAATGGCTAGCAGCGAAGAATGATTTATTTTACTTAATAAAAAAAATAGCAGATCAAGATACTAAAAAATGGGTAAAGGCTTTTGCTTTCTTTGTGGATTCTGATGGTGAAGATATACCTATTAAAAGTGCTAGTACTTTATGCCAGCAGAATAATACAAAAACGATAAAACTCATTTGCGATGAAATTATGAAAAAGTAGTCACTTTTTTCTCTTCTTTACTGTATGTATAACAGTCATTCTATAAACAAGGATGGCTGTTTTTTTATTCCTAAAGTTGGAGCTTTTATTATTATTGTTAGAATCGTTATTATAATCGTGGTAATTGCTGGAATACCATTATAGCTCAGTTAAACCCTATATCTTCACAACCGAATTCAGAGCGCAATGATTTCAGAATATATGTTTAATAATTAGAATTTAAAAGAAAATATGAAAGATACATTATTAAAAGAGAAGCCTCTTTTCCAAGCTACCTTAGGTGATCTGATAGAGGCATTAAATGAAGGGTTTGCTAATGAAGGTAAAGATGGAAGAGCTAACACAAATCCGTCAAGTAAGAAACGCTATGTCCGAGGCATGAAAGAATTGGCGGAGGTTCTTCATTGTTCAGTTCCAACAGCTCAAAGAATCAAATCAAGTGGTGTACTTGATGCAGCTATTTCTCAAAGCGGGAAGGTCATTGTAGTCGATGCTGATCTAGCTTTAGATTTACTAAGAGTGTCTAATAAAAAATGGGGGCGTAAGTACTCCAAGTAATTAACTGGAATAGACAGTTTCGCTGGAAAACAATGCTAGCTAATATTGATAGTGAAGCTGTCTGTTCATAGATCAAGAATAAGCATGAAGGAAAAGAACTGGGAATTGCCTGCCTTAAATGAGTAGGTCAAGCAGGTTGGAGAGACTAGTGTAGCTCCAATGGTAACAGTTTCATTGGTGAATGTACCAGCAAGACTCTTTGATAAACTGATCAGAAGTGGTCAATAAGAATCGTGTATATTCAATTATGATCAAATATGACAATAAAATGTGGTGATATAAGAATAAATACAATCAAGTAGTTGTATGTGTAACTTATTGAAATCAAGAAAGTTAAGATGCGTAAAATGTTTGATTTATTCACTTATATTTGCTCACGGAAATTAAAAAAACAACCATTTAAAAAATAAAAAATCATGGAAGAAAAAGAAAATCTTACTGTACCTAACAATGGGCAGTTTGGACAAAGCTCAAACTTTAATGTAAGAGAAGAAGATCGACAAGCACAGGCACTTGCTGATAGTGTAAAACCGTCAGAACGACTGCAACCTCTAAAGGAAAACGTTCAAGATGTAAAGGGTGATGATTCGCAGGAAATGATAGATGATAGTTCTATGGAAATACCTGAAAAAAACGGATTAGATAGAAAGATGATTTATACAATGTCTACATTGATAGAACTAGGGTATCAATTTGCTGACCTGGAAGTAAATCGAGCGGTGGATGAAAATGCAAAGAAAAAGAAAAAGGCTTCCATAAAAGCGAGTAATGGCGTGATTTCTCCTTGCTTAGTTGTCATGGCAAAAGATTGTTTGAAGGCAAGATTGGAAGTTAATCTGAAAGATGGTTTAAAAGTAACTTCTAGCACTTTAAGATTAGATTACATTTTGGTAACAATTGATGGAAAGCACCGTGAAGCTGCTATTCAAGAACTAAATGAAAAATTAAAGGAAGGTGAACAGAAATATGAGAACTATTACTATTTTCCTCAAAATGCTAATGCCGACATAAAAACTATGTTGAGAGAATGTAATGTTGCTACTCATCCGTGGAAAGGATCGGATTATTTAACGAATCTGCTTCTATTATGCTCGGATAAAGGAGTGGATTTGTCGGTATTGCATTGGGTTAAGAAACGTCAAGTAGACTGTTCTGATACTGCTGCATGGTTATGGGCTACGTTAGATAAAAGTCGTGTCTATCCTAAAACTAAAATAATAAAAGCGACGACTGATACAAAAGTTCTAAAAGAAATTGCAAAAATAGGTGATTTTGAGTTTGGAAAGAAATTGTATGAGGGCATGATCAGTGCATTTGATCGGGATTTTGTTGGCTTGAAATCTGCTCCTTTGTGGGTTATTGACAAAAGGCAAGAGTTAATCAGCACAGATATAACAATGTCTAATGCAGTGGAAAAACTTATGGCGTTTTTCGTAAAAGTAAAAAGAGAGGATGCCGAAATTATAGAAAACATTAAAGGTAATAAGGAAGCTTCAAAAGATTCTCAAATCATGATGGCTTTGGATAAACTCTATGCTCAGGAAATGAATTAATGTAAATCTAATTCTCTCCATGTGACAGATGGAGGGGATTTTTAAACCATCACAAATTATGATGACACTAGAAGTATTTAAGCAAAAAGGATATATCTTATGCTTACCACAAAAGATACGCTTAGACACAGGATTAATAGGCAAGCTCTCATGTAATCTACATTGTAATGCCAACGCACTAACACTGCATCTAATACTTGCTAAGATATTCTTATCAAGGGGATGGTTGGCTGTAGATGATAACGGAGAATTGATTTCTCTTCTTGATACTGACATAGACCGGAAATTAGTATTAATAGAAGATATTAGCTTGTACTTCGCATTACAGCAGACAAGGATACCTGATAGCAATATAGCGGTAGATATACTAACAGAGATGCCAAGAGGTAAAAAATGGACTTTTTAGCTTATGGACTTATTAAAAACCATATTATGTCTTCTCATAGAATACCAGAAAGAATAAATATTACGATTCATTCGGGAGGAAACGGATTTGATATACCTTTTCCGTTTGGAACGATAGTAGTACCGGACACACCGGATGGATATTGCATTTCTAGTGGTTGTGGTTCAGGAAAGACTGAATCCATTAAATCGCTGATACGTCAGAAATGGGATCAAGGTATATTATATTGTGTTGATACGAAAAACGAATGCAGTAGAATGTATCAATGGATCATGGATAATCTAATTGGAGAAATATTGCACGGTGAAACACTTAAGTCTAATGATGTGCTGATGATTCATTCAGATACCGATTTTGAGAAGATGAAAGAATACAAAACACATCCGGAGCTAGTGATTCGTGTTAGGATTCTAATCATCACGCATGTACGTTTCTTTACTGACCTGATTGACTATTTCTTGCTTTATGAGCCGAATAATCCTAATCCGGTTGTTCCTATATTTGATAGTGACTTCAAGAAACTAATGCAGCAGGACAACTTAAGAAAATATATCCTTCTTGATGAAACTCCGTTGTTCTTAAAACCATTCATAACTTTCCCTAAAGGTTTGTTAGGCGTATTCTCTGAGAAGAATAAACTTGGAGATTACCAATGTAAATCACAGATGAATATAAAGGATGCGTATGATACGTTTATAAAGGGAGATAGTTTAGATTTCTATAAAGGAACAGACAGGCTTAGCCAAATCAAACGGGATGTTATATTGGGGTTGATACCGAAGTATTACTCTGACTGGATGGGGATGAAAGATAAGAACTGCAATATTCATTTCTATCCGTCTGACCTGATTCATTCCAATATGGGTTCCCACGTGATTATTTATGAAGGAGCAGGGGATGTACTGTTGGGTAAAGGTTCTTGTTTTAAGCTACTTGATATAATACCCAAATATAATAGTCAGGTTAATTTTATGGAATTCCCTTTGGGGTTGAGTAGAAAACATCAACCGGATAATACTGAGTATACGCAACTAGTCAAGTTTGTTTGCTCTTTGTGTTATAGTTCATTTGGGAAAACACTGATTGTTATCTGGAAAGACTACAGGACGGATGATGAGAGAACATTAACTAAGGAGGCTGGTAAATCGGAATGGGTTGATAAACTTAGAGAAGCATTGCTGAAAGAAGGATTAGCCGGAAGTAATTTTACTGTTACATATTATGGTGCATCCGATACTAAATCAACCAATGTATATAGGGATTATCAGAATATTATCCTTTGTGGTAATTGGAATTTGCCTCCTTCTGTATCGGGACAACTAAGAAAAGCGTATAACTCTAAAACTGGTCAGGATGAGTATAAGTTTTGGTATACGATCCAGTTGCTTTCTAGAATTGGCATAAGAAAGAATGATGGGCTAAAGTATACAGTTTATTATTCTTCTGATTACCCGAAGAAGTTTATCAAATCTTTGGACGATTATCTGAATAAGAATAAGATAACTCTGAAATCGAAGAAAACTACTACCGATCCAGCATGGATGGCACGAGTAAAATCTATAAAAGGAGGCAACATGTACATAGATAAAATAGGGAAATTGATAAAATATAATTCTGCTTTGGAAAAAGCAATTAATGATAATGACAAAAGCTTTCAGATGGATATTTCTCTTGATGCTATTGGGGGAATTATCCCAATGAGAGGCAAAAAGCAAAGATCAAACTATAAGAGGTTAATTGATTTTATGAAGAATAAATTAGGAATTTCCCTAAGTATACCTGATAATAGAAAATTTGTAAAACCTAAACCTTAGTCCGTATTTTTGAAATTACGGTATATTATATATAAGGATTAATAAATACGGAGTAGTAAAGAACTATCATAAAGATAGTATTAATGAAAACAAATGTTGTTTTCCGTGAGGAAGTATCTCCCAAAGGAGACACTTTCTCCGTGTTAATGAAGTTATGTAATGTTTAATGGACATAATGTATTTGCTTGTTATCCTTTATGTATAGCTTCATTATTTCCCCTTCATTTCATCCAATTAGCCATGCAAACAAAAATGACGGACATAATTGAAAACTATGAAGGGATGAGTTTAGAAGCTATATCATTATTTTCTCAATTCCCCATTTATTCCAATTACTTCCCCTCATTGTTCTATTTATCATTTCTCTAAAATCTCTATATCCCAATGAATCCCTAATTGATAACAGGGGGATTGTCCAAGTGCGGAGCGAGAGTGAACCCTTTAGAGTATGTCTGTGGGAGTGACGTTATTGCCTTTCGTAGTGTAACGGAGAAAGAATAGTCACGAGTTTCGTTAGAGACATACGTGGTGAACGTAAGCGTTAATAAAAGAATGATAACTATGCCGCAATTTTAAATTTATGGACTTATCTTTTGATTTGTTTCACTCTAGTTTTTCTTGATATTAGCTTACTTATCCAAAGTTTCTATTTACTTTTGTTGATAGAGTAAATTATAAAGATATGATAAAGATAGTTGATAACTTAGAACTCAGAGGGAATGAGCTAATTTGTAAAGACAAAAAGGGAATATGTAAACCTATAACTTTCCTACAAGGTCGCTTGGATGGAGCTTGTGCTATCTATTCGGTTGTTATGGATTTGCTGATCTCTCGTTGTATAAATCATAAAGATACGTATATCTATGCAGAACATAAAAGTAGTGAAACTAAAAATCTATTTAAGATTTTAATGGAAAGGAATGGTATGCACTGTGATGGACGAACATTTAACTGGATCAATTTGAAAGTTAGGGAATCTTTTAGTTCCATTGTAGACTGTACCCAAAAAAGAACATCTAATGAAGATTCAATAAAACTAATATCTTCATATATAGATGGTAATATTCCTGTTGTCATATCTGTTGTCGGCAAAAACTTTGCACATGCAATGCTTGCTATTGGTTATGAATTTACTGATAATGGTAATCCAACTAAAATATTTTGCCTTGATCCTTCTGGGGATTTACCAAAATATTCATATTGGAATTCTGTGATAGACTTATATCCACAACAGCCGGGTAATATATATAAGTATAATTATGCTAATGCTTTTGAGGAATATAAGGTATACATGGATGATATATTAATCATAAACAAGAAATAAAAGACTATATGAAAAACACATTAAAAGGAATTCTAGAAAATTTCCAAGGAGTAAATGGAGATGAAGAGTTATTGCTAAAGGAAATGAATAAACTTGCTCGCCATTTCTTCTTTGGTGGATATTTCCAAGTAAACAATAGAAAGATTTATCTTCGTGATATAGAATTCTATTACCATGAAGAAGGTGAAGGAACAAAGATCAAGGATTATATTATGTATCATATTTCTGATAATATAAAAGAATCTACCATGAAGAATGAATATTATCCCCTTGGTTCATTTAATGCACATGTATCGGGAGTTGATTTTACCTTTGAGAATAAAAAAAAGGAATACAGAGCTTCTATTCTTATCAGAGGCATTAAGATAGTAGACAATGATAGTGAACCTATAATTGAAACAAGACCAACCTATGTTTATGAATATCTTCTTATGGGTAATTCTCTTTTCGATGATGGTATACAAATAAAATGGATTGACGAAGAATTACCAACCGAACCAATAGAACAGGGTTATCGAAAAAATGTATGTCAATATGATCCTTTTGGTAATAAGATAGAGTATCAAGGCGATGCAAACAATAAACCTGTCACAATTGGAAAAAAGAAGTACTACCAATGTACACGCGAGTGGAGGTTTTGGATTAAGTAAACTTGGCAATAATATACAATAAATCGTAATCTTAGAAACACAGTCATGAAATTATGTTGATATTAACAAGAGGGGAATTGTTTTCTTTATGTCATAATATGAACCTTAATACCTAGCAGAACATGAATTTATCAAAAGAATATATTCGGTCTTTAAATCAATGGAAAAATGTAGCCGATAAATTAGATACTACTAATCTATATACAGATAAAGAAGAATATATATACCCGGGAGACGAGGATATAATACATACATTTAACGAGAAAGTACAACAGGATTTTAAATTTATTCTGGGGATTCCACCTGAACCATTTCAAGGTAATCCGCTTAAAGCTAAAGTTATAATCCTTAGCCTTAATCCCGGCTATATAGAACAGGTTAATTGCAAATTAGCTCAAATGCTTAGGACTGATATTATAAAAGAAATTGTAGCTGAGAAGAAAAGAACCTTAAATTTGGATGCAGATTCTTTTTTTACCCATGATGCAATAAACGTATTGGGTGATTGGTATTGGTATAACCGGTTCAAAGGACTTAAGGAGGAAATAGGACAGAGTGATATCAATTTCTTTAAAAAGGTGGCACTAATACAATTTATAGCCTATTCTTCATTTAGTTTCGATGATCTACCTAGAAACTCATTCTTGCCTTCTCAGGATTTTACAAAACTACTAATTCGTTACATAGCAGCGGAATGTCAAAATACCGTGTTTCTTATACTACGTGGTAAGAACAAATGGAAAAAACTTATTGATGATGATGTATGGATAAACTTAGAAGAATCAGGTAGGTTAATCTGTAAACCTACACATATACGGACACAAGCAATATCTCGTGCTACTCTAGGTGATAATGAATATAATAAGTTGTTGAATATCCTAAAAAAGTGAAATGTTTCTGTTATATATTAACAATAGAGATTCTTTATTTGACATTAAAGACCATAAGGAGTACAGGTACGCCACTTTGCAAAAACCTTATGTTGCCACTATCCCAAATTAAGAATCCCAATCAGGCAAAATGGAAAGACAAAACACTGATCAATTATATAGATAAAAATGTAGGAAGGAGTACCTGAATTCTTATAATGACAGATATCGATATCAATCTATACACTCGCACTCCAAATGATTATGCAGGTATAGTGTACTCTATGAGAATGCTTTGGAATATCTTACTGGCACATTTGGACTGCATGGTATTGATAAAGCCCACATAGAAGAGTTATCAATAACTATAATTCCAACAGGGAAAACTTTGGAGAGGATAAGATGAAGTTGTACCAGAAAAGAGAACAGGATGTATAGAAGTCAGAAGTTGAGAGGAGAATAAAAAATAAAATGTCGGTGGCTTACCTCAAATAGGACGAGTTGCTGACTCTCTAATTTCCTAAAGTCAAAATCACTTCTCTAATGATACACGTTAAAACTAAAACACTAGCATTCTATTGGTTAATTGAAAACAAATCAATACATTTGCAAGACACATCGGTAATTTGACAATGGAGTTAAACAGATTAGAAGTTGTACTTGTAAAAAGCGTACAGGAAAATGATTGACTGGAAAAAAGGGAAATAACTGTTTTATATTGATATACAAACCAATCTCAATCATCGCTTGAAGCCTTGTTTACTATTGTATTGTAGAAATGCTAAATGTGGTTATAAACATTGATAAGCAAGAAAAAAGTTTTTCTTTATGAGTGCAAGGAAATATGCTGTAAAATACCTGACAAAAATCATCTTTTGGTTAAAAAGAAAGGATGAACCAAAAGAAACTTCTGTTATTTCTTTAGCCCCTAAGGTTTTAACAAAGGAAGAAGATATAAAAGTCATAGAGCCATATTTAGACGAGCTGGAACATTCATTAGCAACAATTGACTTAACTAATATAGCTATTACTGGAGCATATGGATCGGGGAAAAGTACAATAATTAAAACGTTCCAATATTTACACCCAGAATATGAATATTTAAATATTTCATTGGCTTCATTTAAAGACAATGAGGAAAATGGAAAGAAGTCACTTTCAAAAGAAGATAAAAAGATTAATCAGGAAGATGGAGAAGAGAAACTTTTACTAGAAACGAAAAATGAAATAGTAAAACAATACTCATTTAATACTTGTTTAGAACGCAGATTAGAAATAAGCATACTGCAACAAATTTTTTATCATGTTAAGCCCACAGAAATACCAGATTCACGCTTTAAAAGGATCAATAACAATAAGTGGTGGCAATTATTACTCATATCTATAAGTTTGATAATTTGGCTAATAAGCGCGATTTTATTATTCAGGTTCAATTACATAGATAAAATTAATCCTTCATCATGGATGTTTTCTTTCAAATTTGATTGGATTACTTTTTTTACATTTGTTTGTTTTTTTGCCGGTATTGGTTTCTTTGCCCAAAATATAATTCGCTTACTTAGCAATTCTAAAATCAATAAATTCAGTATAAAAGGAGAACTTGAGCTTGGTGACAATGTCGACAAATCTGTTTTCAATGAGCACTTAGAAGAAATTATTTATTTTTTTGAAAGAACCTCATATAATGTAGTAGTCATTGAAGATTTAGACAGATTTGATACAACGGATATATTTACAAAGCTTCGAGAGCTAAATATCCTTTTAAATACATCAAAACTGATTAATCGAGAAGTCAAATTTATATATGCGATTAAAGATGAACTGTTTACAGATAAAAATGAAAGGGTTAAATTTTTCGATTATATAATACCAATAATCCCATTTATTAATGCTTCTAATGCGGGAGTTAAACTGAATGAGCTTGTAAAAACACGACGATTAGAAAATGTTTTAACTTCGGATTTTGTCCAAGATATAGTTTCTTTTATTGATGATATTGACATGCGATTGCTTATTAATATTTTCCATGAATTTTGTATTTATAGAAAAAGTATACCTGTTGAAAATCAAGACAATTTATTTGCTATAATAGTATATAAAAATATGTATCCTGACGATTTCGGTAAGCTTTCTAAACACAATGGTCTTCTTTACAAATTTGTTTCAAATAAAGATAAATATATAAGTGGACTACTAAATGAGTATGCGGAAAAAGTCAAACAAATAGAGTCTAAGATTGATAACATTGAAAAAGAAAAAATTACTTCTATCCAAGAACTGAGGATGATATATCTATTCAAATTACAACGTCAATTACCTGGTTTGACAGACATCTATATAGATAACCAAAGAATCAATGTTACATATTTTTTAGAAGATGAATATTTCGCAAAACTTTTAAAGAATGAAAATTCTAACATTAGATATTATATCAATTCAAATGGTACATACAGCAGTAGTGTAACATTTGGAAGTATTGCAGGTGCTTCTAGTCCAATTCCTTATAAACAGAGAGAAGAACTTGTTTTGAATAAAGCGAATGATAAAATAAATAAACTAAAAAACGAAATCATACAATTAAAAAATAAAAAGAAAGAAATAGTATCAAAGAGTTTGCAGGAGATATTCCAAGAAATTGATATTGAGCCATATTTGGAGAACTTTTCGAATAATCAAATGATGAGAACACTTTTGATTAATGGTTATATTAATGAAGATTACGAAGATTATATATCCTTGTTTCACGAAGGAAACACAACAAGAGCAGACGAAATATTTAAAAGAAAAGTGAAGAGTGGAAAATCTTCTCCTTTTGATTATCAATTATCTGATAAAATAGGAAATCTGATTAAGGAAATACCTGACAAGTACTTCAAACGAGATGTAATTCTTAACTTTAGTTTATTAGATTTTTTATCTGAGAATATTGATAAGTATAAAGCTAAATATAAAGATATTATGTTCGTTCTAAGTAATGAAAAAGATAATTCAGTAACATTTATCGAAGAATATATAGAAAGAGGGAAAAATTTACCCTTATTTATTAAGTCAATTTGTAACTCTTGGAATAATTGGTGGTACTACATGCACGAGCATGAGAAAGCAATTATTTATCATGATGGTAGATTAAAAAGCTATTTGAAACTAATTATAGAAAACGCAGATGAGGATGATATTTTACAGATGAATAGAGATAACAAATTATCAGGCTTCATAAACACTCTGCCTGATTTCATTTTTCTAATTGACAATTCTTATGAAAGCAAAACGAGCGCTCTAATAAAGAAGCTTAATATTAAGTTCAAACAAATAGACTCTCCTGATAAAGTAACAAAATCGTTATTTGATTATATATATGAAAATAATTTCTACGAAATTAATGATGCAAACATATCAATGATGTTGTTGCTATACAATGATAACATTGACAAACGTGATTTGGCAGAATCAAACTATTCAACTATTTTAGATTCAAGAAGTAAAAACCTTATAGATTACGTTGAAAATAATATCTCCACTTACATAAATAACATATTTTTGAAATTAGAAAAGAACATAAAAGAAACTGAAGAAAGTGTTGTTAAACTACTCAATAACGACAGCCTAAGTATTTCGGCAAAAAACAACATTATTTTAAAACAAGAAATTCTAGTATCTGATATTTCAAAAGTGCAAAGTTGCGAAGTTCAACAAATATTAATCAATGAGAATAAAATTGTTGCAACTTGGAGAAATCTATATCTATATTATGAGACATTGACAGAAGGTAGTACTTTAGATGAAATATTGGTATGCTATTTAAATCAAGAAGAAAATTATAATTTACTTTCTAAGCAGTCAATCGAAATTGAATTAAAAGAAAAATCTACAGAGATTATTAAAACATTTTCACTTATGATTATAAACTGTAATGATTTACAATATGCAAGCTATATCAGCCTCCTAAAGTCAGTTCCGCATGTATGGCATAGTTTGAACTTTGAACACTTAAATAAAGATAAAGTAGAATGGATGGTAAATACTAACTTTTTAACTCTTACGGTAGATAATTTCAATAGACTTAAAGAATATTTTCCTAAACAACATATAAGACTTATAGAAAAGCAACAAAATAAATTGCTGCCGATAATTAATGAGATAGGGCTGGAAAAGGATGATATTATATCATTGTTAAAATCAAATATAGTTACAAACAATAATAAAACAGAGATTATTGAGAAAATTAGCGATAGTTTCATAATTGAAAATAAAGATATTGCAAAGCTAACGTGTGATATATTGGCTAATTTTCCGCAATGTATTCTCTTGAATTTTGATGTTATTGAAAGCTTGATTAATAGCTCTTCTACAAAAGAAAACAAAATTAGGCTTTTGAATAAGCAGATTGAGGAGCTAACGGATTCCCAACTCCAAAGTTTAACTGAGCAACTTGGATGGAGTTATCAAAGATTATTTAAAAAACAGCATAAACCAACATTCGCTAACACAGAGTACAACATTTTTTTATTTGATTCTTTACAAAAAAGACGATTGATAAGAAGATATGAAAAATACAAGGATGATCAAGTGAAAGTTTTTGCTAATTATTAATGTTTACCAATCATCATTACTCATTTGCAATGGTTTCTGTAGAACTGTATCGATTTTGTCTACAAGAATCTTATAGCATGATAGCGAATAAACAAAAGCTCGTGATGATGTTACTTTAGGGTGTTGTATGTCTTTTGCAAATGGATAACAATCGGCTAGTGTCCATATTTGAGTATCTTTAGTAATGCCATTACCAGTTACGCCAAAACCTCCACCAAACATTATTACATATCCACTATCGTCATTTATTTTCAATACTTCATAGTTCTGTAAAGTATATGTTATGCGGATGCGTTCTTCTTTAAAATCAAATTTAAGAAGTGGTCGGATGCTTACCCTATATGAATTATCTCCCATAGTACGTTTTGCAATATTAGGCAGGTAACAACGTGCTATGATTGTTCCTTCTTCTTCATTTGATACCTGTATAGCTGATTTTGCATCGGAAGACATAGATATGATCCAATCCATAATTTTACGGTATAGTTGAGATTTGGACTGACCTTTATACTCTTTTATAACTGATAGTGATAGTTCGCCCAATTCATTCAACTGATATTCATTGGATAGCTCCTTAGCCTTTGCTGACCAAGACATATCACCTATGTTAGTATATTCTTCTAATTCTTGTTTAGTCACAATTTGGGCATTGATTGTATTACAGATTAGCCCTAGTAACATTATAAAAATAATCTTTTTCATTTTGACTTGATGTTTGCTGTTTAAAAATTGAAACAGTTCTATGTGCTATATATTCTTTATTGATATTGCCATAAAATTACAACAACCAACCATATTTAAATATGTAAGTTAGAAATCAAAGAATTAAGCACCTCGATATGAACTTGCTCTGGCTTTCCCATTGGGTGTTCCGAAATTAAATAAATAGTACCTTTAATAGCATATGCTATAACTTCATAGTTACCCCACCTGATAGTTTCTATTCTATGAGTTTCTTGATTATCGTTCAAATACCTCATAAAGTCTTTAGCCCAATTTTGACCAACCAACATTATAACGTATTTGGGGGATAAAATTTCTATTTCTTTCTTAAGAATTAATCGGCAATCTTTTAACTGTGAATAGTATAGGCTATCGCTTGGATTCCCACCTTCGGAAGGGGCTATCTTGCATAAATTACTCCACGCTATATTATCATATCACTTATCAGGATATACTTTCTCAGATACCTGCTTAATTACTCGCCAAAAGGCTGATTTCCTTGTATTGTATCCTTTCGGATCTTTATTCCCTTCCAAGTTATTCACCCACTTCATTTGATCTTTTCTTGCAAAAATTGCATACTTTCCATTTCCGAAAAGTTCTTCAATGTCCGTGCTGTCACTTACCCAGCCATTTGTAGCACGACCGATAAATAAAAGACCTTCATTCGGTGACAAAGGATAGTCTTTTCCCCATTGCAAACAGAAAGGAGCTATTTCGCCATAATCAGTAACACTTTGTAGTAGTTCCTTATATAATGGCTTTAATTCAGTCTTTAATAATTCTGTAAATTCCATTTTATTGTTATATTGAAAGTAAATAATGATTCACTAATACTAAGTGAACTACTTTTTGTATATATGGATATTGATAACTTACCAAGTCGCATTTATTGCCTTCCTAAGTCCATTAAAATCAAGTTTATATCCTTTACCTTTTCCTAAAAAGTGATTAATATCTGACATACTATTTATTCCTACCACTCCTATTCCCAAATATACTTTGGGAGCTTTGAGTATTTGAGTTCTTACTGGACATTTGAATTCTTTCTCCAGTAGTTTCAAGTCAGCAAGGAAAACAACATCATCTTGCTCTATTCGCTTCATTATTTCAATGAATTTATATTTGTAATCTTCCTTATTAGCAAGATGAGCGTAATGATTAATAGATTCCATTAAAGGGTAGTCTTCTTCTAAGATGTATTCTTCTGTCATTTTTTTAAGAGTCAAATTATTGATATGTTTAATTGTGTACCTTTTCTCCACTTATTAAATATTGTTTTCTTGAATCGTAAGCTGTTTTCATAAGATGCCAAAAAGGGAAAAAATCACTAGGATACGCCGTTGCAGTACTTGCTTCCTCTATTTTCATAATTCTTAGTAGATATCCTTCTCTAAAATCACCGAAAGGTTCGCAAGAGTAACAAAAGTTTCCTATTCGATTGGCTACCGATGTACCTTGTCCTATACGGAATTTTGTCTTTTTATGAGCAATTATATGAAATAATACCCCAGCTGTATAAAACAGATTCGAGGATGTACTATACATTAAATTTAATGAGTTGTATTTGTTTATAATTCTTTCTAGTTCTGCTTCTCCAGACAATACAGCAGATAGAATATTGAACATTGTAACCGCTGGGTCTGTTTTATCCATAATTATTTCAGCAGCAATATAACTCTCCATCTTAATGCTAATAGAGTTGAATCTATGAGCATTTCTGAGATTTATTTTACCACGGTTTATCAACTCTTCTATAACATTTTTTGCAGCCTCCAGTGCGATTGGCTTAACTTGAGCATTATTTTGCAGTGGAGATAGGAAAACTTTAAGTTTATCAATAAATTTCTGCTTGATATCAAAACTAAAAATCTCTTTGCAATAAAACTTATCTATGTATCCATTAAAATCCGTATTCATTCCATATTTATGATGAAAAAAATGTCGGATATTATCAACATCACATACTATTATTACATGGTCAAAATCAAATTTTATACCTCTAAGAGATTGTGGATCGCATTGGGAGGCAAATATATTCAACAAACGAAATGTATGTTCCGGGTCTATACGATCAAAATCATCAATTAGTAATACTGTTTTTAGATTATCAGTATCTTTTTTTAATCGTCCTAGTATCTCATTGATAATATTACTGATATGATCCTGTTCGTATGGAGTGCCGACTATACTGATTTTCTCATATAAAAAGGACATGATTTGATTTAGTTCATTGTTGTTTTTTTCCTCCTTGAATTTCTCGTAGTTTTTTTTAACAGCATTTAAAACTTGAATTAATCCGTCTGCTAGAGAACCTATTTTGGGAATGAATTTTATAAACTTCCCTAGAATAGGGTATAAATTCTTAGCAATATATTCTGGTATTAATTCCTTATTTTCCCACTCCAGAGCATTGCATCCCACTCCTTTAGAAAGAAGTTGGCACAATATATCAAACTTAACAAATTCATATATATCTTCATTGGGAGATATTGAGTAGTGAACTGGATATAATTTTGTTACATTATATTCCATTTGATTATCAAAAAAATGATTTAGGAATGTCGTTTTTCCAGTACCAAATCTACCTGAAAATATAATTCTTTTGTTATTGGATAATTTTAGATGCTGATTAAACTGCAACTCAATATCATCCATCGGTATCAATCTATCGGTATTCATATTGTTATATTGTATTGTCTATTGAATAGGACTGTTATTGTTCTCATTATTGAAAACTACATATAGTACTGCCTACAAAGATAAAAAAAAGAAAGATAGCTTTTAAACTATCCTCCTTTCTTCATTCACTTAAAATGCCAACCCCAATATGATTTTATCCGGCAAAGTACAAACTTCTGCAAATTTCAACTTACTTCCTCCAAGTTTAATCGCTGACTTCTTATAGCAATTAATAAATTCCTCCTTTGGCATAAAGAACGGATAGCCATAAGGTACTCCTCCCCAATAGACGGGAACTTTAAAACCATCGAATCCATGACCTGTTATGATCTTTGCGTCAGTGCAGTAAATTGTCTCTGGATTATAGTTTAACCAATCAATTTCTCCGTCCCTATATTTGCGTGTAAATATTAGCTCCAAAGTCTTCTCAGAAGTAATATTTATCTTGAATCCAATCCCACCGTTAGAGTACTTATCTAAATCCTTCTGTAGCTCATCTTCTATTTCACTAATTTCTTGTTTGGCAAGATCATATACTTTCGCCATAACGAATATTTTCTTTTTCATGTTACTTAGTTTTTTGTGATTTAATGATTAAGGTAATATTATACTTTTCTTTCAGGTATTCTTGGAGCTTTCCGTATCTATCTAGCCTACATCTGTTTCTTGGGCATAGAACAAAAATCTCTTTAAGGCTTATTTCCAGTACCAATCCTTGTTCATTCTTATCCGTTGTCAATAGAGAAGCCAGTTGAGGAAAATATTCTCCTAAAGCTTTTATATCATCGGAGAACCTATTCGTTCGCTCTTTCGAATCGGACGATAATTCTACTGGAGCTTTTGGTATACCGCTACAATCTTTATTAAGCGAATACCATAATTGAGATGTGTCTGTCATAAATTTAAGTATTTAATTCATAGTTAGGGATTTCAAGGCTTCGTAGTAGAGTTTCGGCATTTTTGGGGGAGAGGAAATAAAAAACGGAACACTCTTTTCAAATGCTCCGTTCACTAATAATTGATATGGATCTATTCACGATATAATTTAAATGGCATCTTCACTCCTTTATAATTTGTGAAAGTGCCGGAATATGCTTTCAGACTCCATTTACCTTCAAATGTTCCTGTATGATTCCCAACCGAATTATATTCTTTTAGTATCATATAATCATTGGAATTCATTGAACCAGATAATTCCAGTTTATTATCACTTCCGTTTTTTACATAATAATAGTTTCCTACAATTTCGCTGGCTTCCCTCCAAGCAAGATCCATTACTATTGAGTATTTCCCGTCAATCATCCCGGAATATTTATGTCCACTTACTGTCGATCCAGCAGTAGGATTTAGTTCATCATTGGACATTTCTAAACCAAATTCTAGGTCTAATGTATTCTTCGTGTTATTTACCACTGCTATGACATTGGATATTCTTGCACGAACAGATTCTCTATTTTCTCTCATAGCTTGTGGATTTAAACAGACAAATCCTTTAGCAATATCTCTCATCGTTTTACCTGCAATATATTCTTGTACTATTATAGCATCATTCTTATAACCTGTAGTAAATACGAGGAAATAATACGTTTGTCCTATTATAAGCTTTTTTGCATCTTCTCTTGCAGTGTCATCGTCCCGATTTGATTGGATTATCATTTCAGATGAATTACGTGGTTGTATATTTACAGTGTATCCGCCGAAAATCTCATCAAAAGTGATAGATATTACTTTCCCTTCAAAAATCATAAGTTTTTGAATAAACACATCATCTGCTAATAATGTATTCCTATTAGCTAACTCATAGATTAGCTTAGCGTCAGATAATATATAGTTGTGCTGACTAAAATCTTTAGCGAGCTTATCAATCAAACCGCCAAACTCTTTTTCAATGGGATCAATCGTTTGAGCATATGCTGAAACATACAGGATAAGCATTATATGAATCAGTGAAAACTTGCGAACTAATATCATCATTCTTATTTATGTAATTTGGGATCTGTAGTTAAATATCCAAATAATTCCGAGATAACATTTTCCCCTCCTATTGGTAGGATTAATTTAAACATTTCATTAAAACTGTTCTGTTCTGGAAGTGGCGTCAATACAACTCCTTTTTTGATGTTCTTTTTTATTGATTTAATTAATTTCCCATCATCATATATTTCTGTCAATTCCACATCATCATTTTTAAGAAATATATTTCCATGTAGATTCCCATTTTTGTTATAACTGACTAAATATTTGATATTTTTTGATTTGTCTACAAACACGTAGTTTCTTTTATCCCATATATTATCTTTATAGTAAGCCTCTATTTTGAGTTTAAGAGAACCATTTGGATTAATAGTTTCTTTTGTACATATTCCATTTAGTCTGTCGTTTGAATAGCTCATGGTTAGACGAGTAATTTCATATCTTCCTGTTTTTACAGCTTTTGTAATCTCCCTCAAATTACCTGCCCAATTATACTCATATCTTCCAGTTGGTACATCTTTATACTCTGGTACTTTTTCTTCTATAATCCAAGTACCATTTTTCTTCCCATGTTTATAAGTACCCTTCATAGAACAAATACTATTATACCGTTCCATATTCCAATAACGAATACTCCCATGTTTAGTTTCGATATCGTTTTTCATATAATATTGATATTCGACATCTCCAATGTCAAGCCACATGCGATCACGAACCTTAAAATTCTCTCCCCTATAAGTTTTAAGGTTTTTGGAAGCATATTCTTCTAACTTTTTTTCTTCTTGTACATGTTTTTTTTCAATATCTTTTTTTGATATATATAAGATAACATCATTGACTAATGTTGGTAGTTGGTCGATCTTACAATTACAATATTGTTTATTTTCGATTGAATTGTCTGAGTAGTTTATCAAGATATGGAAATTCCCATTTTCTAATGTAACTGAGTGAGAGATAAAATTTGTTTTTATAACTCCTTTTTTTAATTGAGCTAATTTACCATTTTTCCAAACTCCATCCAGAGAACATTCTGGACTGGAGAATATTCCATTTCCCATAGGTAACTCATTCTCAATTTCTCCCTTATATGTTGTACCTTGTCCTAAAGTTATGACGTTTGCATTGATTGCTTCTCCTTCATTAATATTCCATTTATAAGTGCCCAACTTTCCTTTGCGTTCTTCTTGCCCATTTTTTAGAACTCCCTTTTCCCATATCCCGCTTTTCTCTGACCTGCCTTTGTTGATTAACTTTCCTTCTCCATCAGGAAGCAAGTCTTTAAAGTCACCTATATAAACATCTCCATTCTTATAGTTAATAGTTCCATTCCCAGATTTATAGTCAAGCCATTTTACTCTATATTGATCACCATTGGTACGAGACAGTATCCCAGAAACTAAAACGCCATTTGAATAATTACATTCAAAGTAATCACCATTAGTATATTTCATAATACCATAGCCGTCTCTCACTCCCATATTCCAACTTTCTTCATAAGTATCTCCATTTGCATAAATCATCTTACCTTTGCTATGTTTATTGTCAGAAGACCAATTTCCTACATAAATATCTCCATTTGCATAAATCATCTTACCCTCACCATGTTTATCGTTATAAAACCAGTTACCCTCATAGATATCTCCATTGGCATAAATCATTTTCCCATTACCATTTAAAGCACCATTCTCCCAATTTCCCACATAAATATTGCCATTGGCATAAGTCATCTTTCCATTGCCATTTGGAGCACCATCTCTCCATTTTCCTTCATAAGAATCGCCATTAGGGTACTTCTTCTTTTTCGCTTCTATGTCATTGGAAACTAATAAACCGAGTAACAATGGTAAAAGGAATAAAATATACTTTCTCATAATTTTGTCCTCCTATTTGCTTATAAGTCTCCGAATTCAGCAATCTTTAAAAGATTAACTTAAGTATGGACATAAAAAGAGAGGCTTTGCATTTGATTCTACTACTAAGGGCTACCACACCCTGCAAAGAGAACCAAAGCATCACCTCTCATGTTGAATATGTCTGATAAGTATATAAACAGCAAAATGCCGTATATACTTGGGCATATACAGAAACAAAAAAAAGTGAGTGCATGTTATTGGTGTTCTCTTTGCTTCTTAATGTGGTAGTTTAAGTAGTAGAACTTTTAACGCACTTCTTATGTCTGCTAGAATTTTTCTAGCGTTACAAAGATAAACGTTTTCCAATATTTAGCACTCACTTATGAGTATTTATTTTTCTTGTTTTCTTTCCAAATATAAGGCTTTTTCGTTTTCAAAGACGGTGAATAATAAAAAAAGAGGGAATTTCACCCTCTTAATTTCTAATTATTGCTTAAAAATTGATTCCTGATTCTTTGGACTGTCGAAATTCCAATATTTTGCAGTTTGGCGACATTCCTCACCGAATACCCTTTTTTCAATAAAGCTATGGTATCCTTATATTCCTCTTTCTTCTTTTCTTCTGTTTTAGTTGAACCAGTTTTTCTACCTAGCTTACCTCCATTATAGATATAATTTGCCCTACCACTATTCAAACGGTATTGAATATTACTTCTCTCAATGTTTGCCATTTCGGCTAGCACTGTTACCATGATACTGGCTATCGGATTAACATCTCCATTTGGTTGCAACGTATAAAGTCCTAAGTTCTGTATGTAAACCGATACTTTGGATTCATGTAGCATTTCTAAAGAACGAAGCACTTGTAATGTTGATCTGCCAAGTCTACTTAATTCTGAGAGAAGTAAGAAATTCACAGATTCTCGTTTACAGTATTCCAAGCATTCTCCAAGAATCTGCCTTTCTTCAATTTTCTTTGCGCCAGATATATGTTCTTCGTATATATTCACAATTTCTATATTTTGTGATTTAGCATAATTTTCCAAATCCTTGATTTGCCTACTTGTGTCTTGCCTATCATTGTTTGAACTGACACGAGCATAAATTACTGCTGTTTTATTTTTTGTTTCCATATTATTCTTTGATTAAATTGATAACACGAAAAGATGTATTCAAAACCGTCCATCAGATTTATTTGAACACATCCTTGATTTGAATACAAAAGAGGATAACTACCGCAAAGCAGCTTCCTCTTTCATTTGATTAAGTATGTCAGATTTTAATTTTTCTGATATTTACTCTTTTCTTATAAAATACTCTACAGCCGAATGAACTAGAATATAATAATCCCGATTCACCTTACATTGATCCTCCCACGGATTATAGAATTCCAAACATAGCTCCTTATATAATAAAGGTAGTTGTTTCTTGATCCGTCTTACTAGCCAACCATAATTGAGAGGTCGGCTGTTTTTCATTTTCTGTTTCCATTTCTCTATTGTGATTTGGGAACAAGTACATTCAAGATACATATTTTTATATATAAGGTAAACATTCCGTTGCTATCACTTTCACCAATTTTTTGGCAACTTCATGAGATGCTTTGTTCCGGGCGTCATAGTGTCGTTCTTCATCTGCCTGAACATAGATAATTTCCCTGATCAATCTAAATAATGATTGCTGTAGAGTAGGGTGATAATACTTGATACCCTCGGCAAAACTTTTATAATCAAAGCACATGTCGTTTAGTGCTTTCTCTAATTCCATTGCTGCTTTAAATTCTCTACTGTTTTCTAATTCAAATCTTTTCATATTTTTTTGTTATTAAGTTGTTTAAAAAATAAAAGAGGATACCACCTTTTTCCCAGTGATACCCTCTTCGGATAATACAAATCATATTCTTACACGGTCATTCGATAAACCATGCGTATGCTTCGTCTCTATGATTCAATGCTTCTGTTAGTCCCAATGATACCTCAGTGGCATTAACGCTGCGTCCTAAGAATGAATCGAGATATGAATTCTTGTTTGCGCCTGTGATCAAGTTATAGAACTTCCACATACTTAACTCTCCATTATTTCCGGCAAAATTATCATCATGAATATATTGCTTAGCCACGCTGTTAATTTGACTGTCGGTAATGAGTAGTCGGGGTAGTTCCTTTTGTTGATGTTGGGGCAAATAGTTATATAATCTCATTCTTCCTAAGATTTGGCAAAATTGGTTTTCACTTAGCATAGTATCACCAAGTGATTGCATTAGGTGAATATGTTTTGCTACATTATATTGGCTAAACAAGTCTAAGGTGGATTGGTATAAATCCCTTGAACTTGTAGCTCTGATCTCTTCCTTGTACCCGTCCGTTGAAAGACATTGGTTAGTACAGGCAAGATTTAGGAATCCGACAGCAATACTAAATTTTTGCGCTGTCATTTTTCCCGATAAGTTATCTCTCCCATAGCTTTTACAGCCTGTGATTGATAAGTGTAATTGATTTCCATTTACGTTCTGGGTAATACTCGGAACTTCTATGTTGAAAATCATTCTTTCATAATACATTGTTTTGTCCGATTCCAGTAGTTGATCTACTCTTTTGCTAATCGCTTCTGGAGTCCGCCCTTTGACTGTATGACTGACTCTTATGTCTGGGGTATAAATAGTTTCCCCATGATAAAAATCTTTAGTAGCCTCATAAACTGATTCTATGAAACTTTGATGTGAAATACATACCTCATTGTCTTTTGAGAACACGGGTATAATACATTCATTCTTGAGATGATCTAGAGTCACCTCGTTTGTGTTAGATTCAATGAATGGTGATCTTTGTTTCGGTTGCTCTCTAATGAGAACTGCATCTTCTACGTCCTGTTTCCACTCGTTTGATCTTCCCATCATCATATTCTGAGATGGTGCTATTAATAAATTTGTTTCCATAATTTTAAATTGTTTTTAATTTGTTTCTTTACTTGATTTTACCTTCTTCTTCAAAAGGTTTCTAAATTTCTTTCCATTCTTGAGAGTACATAATACTACCTCAAAAATTATAATCAGACCTGTTTCAATTTTCTCAAATTTGGTCATAATTATTCTTCTGTTTTAAATCCCACAGGATTTGGTTTCTGTTGAGCTCTTCTCTTAATAAAAGATTCAATGAGCTCAAACGCTTCTAGTAAATGGGCAAGTAGCCCGATAAACTTTACTACTTCAATAATCATTTTTACTTTTTTCATTTCTATTTTCTCCTATTCTTTAATTGTTAATAATTCATTGTTTTAATTCATAAATAAGGCTTTCAAATGAATAGAAGTGGGCAGTGAACGGTGAGAAGAAAAAAAATAAAGAGAGTCTTAAGCTCTCTGATTGAGAAAGAATATAGATACGAGAAAATCCCAACTTCCGGCATATAATTAATGCTGAAAATAGGGATTTAGTCTCTCGGTGCGATAATGTTTTGTCTTTAACATTATTACATCGCTTATATGTTTTTTATTTCTTATCTATTTGTTCTTTCTCATATATAAGGTTTTGGGGTGATCCAAATCGTAGATAGAACAGAAATGATACTAGCTAGGTTACTTTTTTAAGGATATTCCAAGTATTTGTAAATAAAATAGAAGCATTATTCTCTTTAATTCTAGTTACTCATACTCATTTTGATTATTAGTCATACTTATGCCACTGCTGTGTGTTAATGGATTACTTAACTGATAAATAGCATGTTATTATGCACATATTTGAAAAGGGTAATGGTTTAGCAACGTGCCATCTACTCTAATATTCTTAGAATTGCATCATTTCAATAACCTATTGCAAAAGTAATGTTTAATCTGATAACAACCAAAAGATACAATAATTACTCTTCAAATCCAACTAACAAAATAGGAACAGTCAAAACACTATAAAAATTTTCCAAATACCATTTTACCCTCTCAAAAGAAACTATTGAACTGTGATCATTTGAAATGTGTTTCAAGAAATTTTTAGTACCACAAACATAAATCCCAATGTTAATCATATTTTTGATTTCAGCTCCTGCTTGTAATCTAAGTAAATCTCCTCCAATAAAGGATCTATGATTGAATGCGACATCAATCCCTATTTTATTTTTCCAAAAATCAATTACCAAATCATTATCTGAGTCATTAAATACTTTCTTCTCTGCTTCCCATCCCTTCTCAATAAAAAGTTCTTTAAGAAGAGAATTTATTGCAGGCTGCTTTCCCTTTTGAATCTTTTTACCAACGCTAATTTTATCCTGATTAATCTCTCTAAATTTTAATTCAATATTTTCAAAAGTTAATCTATCCAAAACATCATCTATTTCGTTCTTTATCGTATATTCTGAATTTAAAATAATATCTGCATATCGATGTGCGTATTTTTTACATTTCATACTTTCATTATATTTAGCTTATTCTAAACACAAATATACGAAATAGATTCAAATGGAAAGAGGGTAACGTAAAATAATTGTTTATACTTGCAGTGCAAACCCCTAAGTCTTGAAAGCAAGGTTTCTTAAAGTAATCATTAGCCTCTTAAATTTCTTTTTTTCTCTGGCTTTTATCCATGAAATATTGCTGAAGTTTGAAATCATTACGATATCAATACTACTAAAATCTATGTAGAAGTACCTGTACCAAAACTAACTGAGGATATGACGAATTTAGTAGAACGAATTAAAGAAAAAGTATAGATTACTTAATGAAATACAAAGTCAATAAGACTTTAAGAGATCATTAAAAAGACTTGTCAGATTTAATAATCATCTCCTCTTACATTATAAAACAAATGTTCTGCAATTTCAACCTGTTATATTAAAATTGCAAAGGTTAGCAAAGAAAAAGATATCAAATCTTATAAGTGAAGATTATTTAAGCTACTGGTATAAAGTTTCCGTCCTCTGCAATCACGCCTGGAATAATTTGAATAAACTCATTTCTAAACCTGTCAGAATGACGATCCAAATAATTATATAACTGACTAATAGTCTCTTCATTTTGGATAACAATAAATATTCTAAAGCAATCAAAATCTCCCTCATTTATTTCATAATATGCTCTCATAAATCTCTCTCTCAATCTATTAAGCATCATTATGCTTTTAACATCTCTAATAGCTAAAACATCAATACCTTCTGTTTTCTCCGAGTCTTTAATTATGAAATCTGGATATCCTCTATTAACTAATATTTCACTTTTCCCTTGTGTTTCCTGAAGCCATCTTAAAACGCTTTTCTCTGAATTAATACCAAAATTCCTTATGTCTTGATAATCAACACTTGCATTTATTTCTCTAATTTCAACCTCTTTCACAGCCTCCTCTTTAGCTCCTAAAATGCTCAGTAGTTGAGATAGTTTGATAATATGAAACGATTTTTGGTTTGTATTATTTTTAAATTCAGTAATTAATTCAAAACGAGGATACAATGATTGATTCTCGCTCCTATAAAACCAATCGTTTTTTTCATCTCCCGAAATAAAAACAACATCCTTATCTTGTTCCTTTGCAAATTTTAATATTGTTAGCCATATAATTAAGTCACCTACACCAAAATCATCCTTAGATTTGTCATTAAAGCCGGGAGGTATGCTATATTTATTTCTTCTTTCTAATTCTTTGATTATTTTATTTTCATCCCAATCTAATTCTTTAACAAATTCAGGTTTAAAGAGTTCTTTATATACAGAACTAATAGGATCATTCCAGCGCCAGTTCTTTATTTGAATAAGTATAGACTCTATTTTTTTCAAATACTCGCTTTGGACTTTTTGAATTTCTTTTTCAAGATTAACGGCTTCTTTATATTCAGTAAGCGATTCTAAAAGAGGATATTGACCAGTAGTCGGTTTTTGTATCTTTTCCCTAATTCTACTCAATTGTTGAAATAGCGTTTTAATCTTTTCAGGTCTGTTTTTGGCAAACTCTCTTGCGACTTGGGCTGGAATGAGTAATTGCTTTCTACTAATAATTTTTGAGTAAGCCTTTTTAATCTCATCGAACCCAGAAGAGCTTGTCGTGTATGGCAATAATAAAACATTAGTGTCTATTACAAATAGGCAATCATCAATTATATCTTCAACAGGCTTAATCGCAACATTAAATATATCTGAAGCATTTGGGTATATAGCATGATGCAAAAATATTTGTTCTCTATCCATATTCATAACACTATAAATTTCTACGAGTTGTATTCTTGTAATTTATGATGCAAAAGTAAACATAAAAAAGAATTGAGAAAAGAAATATTAGTCTTTCTTAAAATATTCACTTCAAATAGTTTACTGAGATAAAGGTGTTTTTTAGCAATCTATTTTTTTTTGGTCTTGCCGTTTTATTCTCGGATACCTTTGTGTTCAGAGAAAGAAAGGAATTATTAAACTATTCCATTGAAAAATAGGAAATTAGATTATTTACGGTTATGGAATAGTTTTCATCATCTATTGAATTGAAACCTAACTTCCTAGCGAATGTACTGCTTTTTATGTTGGCACATTCAATTCCTATATGCCTGAATCCATACTTTAGGGCTACCCCTGTCAAGAACTGGAGAAAGTGTGTACCGTACCCTATTCGCTCTTTGCTGAATCCCAATCGGGCAATAATCAGACAATCAGGAGAAAATAGGCTTTCAACCTTTCTGATACGCAAATACAGGTCTATACGACTATTTCTTCGGGTGGTGATAACATTGTCTACGGTCAAATATACAAGCGATGTACGATACTTGAAACGCTCCATCAGGTAGCGGTCTATATCATTCCTTAGTTCTTCATATTCAATCATCGTCTTATCCCTTTCTTCTTTTTCTTTTTGAGTTTCTTTGCCTGTAATTCCTCTGCCGATGTTACATCGTAATTATTGCCATCTCCCAATGAGAAGATAGATAATAGAGAATCACTATTGCCATTATTTTGCTGATTGTAAGAACATTTATTATCTGCCTTGCTATCAATATTGCAAGAATACATGTTTTCTTTTTCACTGGATTGGAGTATTTCTTTTTTCTTTTCGCCAGTAAATTGTTGCTTTTGTGTGGCAAGTTGTTCAGGTATAGAACCGTTCTTCATCGTATTATAATAGTCAAATGATTCGGATTGTTGGCGGTTGTAGCTGAATAGCTTGTCAAAACCCTGTTCTGCCTGTTGGAACAGGGTTACACGGTCAAAGCCACCTGTTACCGTCCCTTTCTTGGTGTTCTTATGGTTGGTAAGCGGTGATAGCTTTTTCTTATTGGCTTGATCTTTCCTACTTACAATCAAATGACAGTGCATATTCAGTTCATTGTCGGAACGGTTGCGGTCAAAATGTATCTTCCCGTAAAACCTTATATCCGCTTCAGATAGTCCTTTGTTGAAGTTCTTCGCATATTCAGGAATGAACACTTCCCTGATATATCGTTTCATTGCTTCGGCTTGTTCCTGTTCTATAATTACCTATTGTTCGAAGTTTATATTCTGACGGACTGCTATGAATAGCATAAAACTTAGTATTCGTTTTTATTAGGGTATCTTTTATTGAGGATGGCATTGTAGGAAGAAGGAGAGATGTGCTATATTATGCTCTCTTTTTATTTCTATATCGGGTTGAAAATACGATTTTTGGTGCTAGTAAACTAATTGATGAGTTAAAGTAGTATAAATTCAAAGCTCTTTTAATGGGGAGTAAGATGGGGGAGTAAAGAGATAGGATAAAAGAAAAAGCCCTGAAAATCAGGGCTTTAATTTGATTTCAGTGATCCGCCTGGGGCTCGAACCCAGGACCCCAACATTAAAAGTGTTGTGCTCTACCTGCTGAGCTAGCGAATCAATCCTTATTTGCGAATCAGTTATTTCCTGATTGCGGGTGCAAAGGTAGTTACTTTTATTTAATTTGCAAGCATTCCGTAGAAAAAAGTTTCAATTATTTTTCCTCGTTATGGCTTGTCTCTTGATTATCAGTAGTTTCTACTTCATCATATTTTATCTTTTCTTTGTTGATAATAAAGCGTTGGTAGTAGGAGAGCATCAAAGTTGTTAGTGGCAAGGCGATAATCATGCCGAGCATTCCCATTAATGAACCCCAGATAGAAAGAGATAAAAGGATGATGGCAGGATTCAGCCCGGTAATCTTTCCCATGATTTTGGGGACAAGGAAGGTATCCTGTATGATTTGTACGATTGCAAAGACGGCTAATGCACATGCAATGATAATCCAGAAGTTCTGTCCGGTGTCGGCAGCTTTGAGGATCGCCAATAAAATGGTGGGAAGGAAACCGATGATTTGCAAGTAGGGAACCATATTCAATGCTCCGATGAAAAGTCCCAGAGCGATAGCCATGGGGAAATCGATAATCAGGAAACCAATGCTGAAAAGAATACCTACGCAGAAAGCAACCAAAGCCTGTCCACGGAAATATCTGTTCATACCATCCTGTACGTCGTGAACCAGGTTGGAGGCAAACGTACGGTATTTATTGGGTAGCAGATGCAACCATCCTTCAGCTATCGCTTCGTAATCCAATAATATAAAGATTACATATAATAATATAATGAAAGAGGCAAGGATGCTGAATAGAATGTTGAGAGATTCTGCAAGCAAAGTCCACACTCTGGGGACGGTATCCTTGATTGCCGCCAGGATATTCTCTTCACTTAATACACGGTTCAGTGCCTGAAGATCGATGTTCTCGTGGATAAATTCAGAAAGATTCTTAGGCACATTGTTTCCGGCTCCATTGGTGAGGTAAGTCACCAGCAAGTCGTTCATTCTGCCTATTTCCGAAATCATCGGCGGCACTAACAGATAGAATAAAGTGACTCCGATAACCGTAATGAGGAATAAGGAACAGAAGATGGAAATAATGCGGCTTTTTAATCGTAGCTTATACTGGAAGAATTTGACTAACGGATAGATCATATAAGCTATCAGCCACGCAATAAAGAAAGGCAATAACACTCCGCTAAGACGTTCCACAAGCATTAATATTCCTACAACTAACACACATCCGATGGAACCGCGTATAAAACTGTCGAATGTTATCTTTTTCCTTTCCATAATCTGTTTCTTTATAGAGTTTATACTTTCTGCTCATCTTCCCCTCGTGCACGGAGATAACATTCCCTGCACAGAGGCTCATATTCGGCTGTTTCGCCTAAAAGAACCTGTTTCTCATTCTTGACTGTACGATGTGAGAAAGAAGCCAGCTGACCACATTTCACACAGATCGCATGAACTTTGGAGACTTCATCGGCAATGGCGCACAATTGTGGCATAGGTCCGAACGGATTTCCTTTGAAGTCCATATCCAATCCTGCAATGATAACACGGATTCCATTGTTGGCAAGCTGGTTGCATACATCAATCAAACCACTGTCGAAGAACTGTGCTTCATCAATACCTACTACATCTATCTCGGAAGTAAACAGTAAAATGCTGGCTGACGAATCGATGGGAGTGGAGGCGATAGAATGGCTGTCGTGAGAGACTACGTCTTCTTCTGAATAACGGGTGTCGATAGCAGGTTTGAATATCTCGACACGTTGTTTCGCGAATTTCGCTCTCTTCATTCTGCGAATCAATTCCTCTGTCTTTCCGGAGAACATAGAACCGCAGATTACTTCGATTCGGCCTCTTCTTCTAGTCTCCTGTATGTGGTCTTCTGAAAATAATACCATGAGATTTTGTGTTTTCTTGATTAAATAAATATGTGGACAAAGGTAAGCAATTCAATGTGCAAGAACTGTTAAATTATCCATTATTTTAAGTTATTGCATAATTTATTCCTACATTCGCATCATATTAACAATAGACTAGCATGAAACAGAAGTTGTTAACGGATATTGAGTTGGATGTTCATGGGTTGAAGTATCTGATGGATTTATATTCTAAAGAACCGGCTAAGGCTGTGTTGGAACTGTTGAAACAGAACATTCTTCATATGCAGGGATGTTTGGATGAGGTATTGCAGGAATTGGAACCTGTTCGGGAAAATGCTTCTGTTCCTTGCGAGAATGCTTCTGAACCTGTGGTGGAAGAGGAGATAGTAGAGACAAAAGTGTCGGCCGATACTGAGACGGAGGAAGTTAAGCCTTCTTCTGTATTGGGCGAAAGTATAAAGACCTCTGTCGGCTTGCGTCATTCTATCAGTCTGAATGACTCTTTTCGTTTCTCACGTGAATTATTCGGAGGGGATGTTGAGTTGATGAATCGTGTTGTGGAGCAACTGTCAGCTATGAGCTCTTATAAAACAGCCGTTGCATTCCTTTCTTCAAAAGTTAATTTCAACGAGGAAAACGAAACATTAAGTGACTTCCTTGAGTTATTAAAGAAGTATTTTAACCAATCAGCATAAGAGAAGAATGGGAAAGCTATATGTAGTGCCGACGCCGGTAGGGAATCTGGAAGACATGACCTTTCGGGCTGTCAAAGTCTTGAAAGAGGTCGATCTGATTTTGGCGGAAGACACACGCACTTCCGGAATCTTGCTGAAACATTTTGAAATAAAGAACGCAATGCAATCCCACCATAAATTTAATGAACATAAAACGGTGGAAAGTGTTGTTAATAGAATAAAGGCAGGTG
>ERZ839947.152-NODE-152-length-99798-cov-12.493879_pt1 | contig 99798 bp, 85 predicted proteins | sample MGYA00519908_ERZ839947 | MGnify/ENA primary metagenome ERZ839947 (study PRJEB31850, sample SAMEA3708857) | human gut metagenome | biome: human gut; feature: human-associated habitat; material: faeces | place: China | collected 2014 ... | reverse complement strand
AGTCACAGCTCACGGATAAATATGTTTTTCGAGGCAAAATGTCTCATTGATTTTTCGGACATAAGGAATATTATAGGCATACATCAATTTTAGGTATGGGAAGTCTTAGTTGCCAAATACAAAAAACAACAGAGACTACGAATTTTTATCGTGGTCTCTGCTGCTTATCTCACTCTATTTCTTTTGTATCCTGGAGCCTCCAAACACCTGTGACATTGGTATTTTCTCAAGCATTTCATCGATTTTTTTCACTTCAGCCTGCGTTAATTTCACGTCAGCTGCTTTCATATTTTCTTCCAGCCTGCTGACCTTTCTTGTTCCGGGGATCGGCACGATATACGGCTTTTTGGCACTCATCCATGCAAGGGAGATCTGAGCCGGCGTGGCGTTTTTTCTTCCGCCAGTTTGCTGATCCAGAGAAGGAATTTTTCATTTTCTTTGATGCCTTCCTCGGTAAACTGCGGCATTGCACTCCGGTAATCTCCCGGCTTTTCAAATTCCGCATGCGAATGATACTGCGCCGTCAAAAGTCCGTTGGCAAGTGGCGAAAATGCCACAAATCCAATCTTTAATTCTTCTAATACCGGAAATAATTTCTCATAGTCCCTGTACATCATGGAATATCTGTTTTGGATTGCAGTTACCGGACACACCTTATGTGCACGCCGGATCGTGTCTTCATCCGCCTCAGACAAGCCCCAATGTGTAATCTTTCCCTGCTCCATTAATCCCTTCATTGCTCCCGCTGTCTCTTCAATTGGCACAGTTGCATCAATACGATGAATGTAATATAAATCCAGATGATCTGTGTTTAATCGCTGCAGGGAGCCATTGATCGATGCCTTGATCGTCTCCGGTCTTCCGTCCGGAATTAATGGTTTATTTACTGTTGTCGCTGTCTCATCAAAACGTATGCCACACTTTGATGCCAGCACAATCTTATTTCGATATAGTTTCAGTACCGCTCCCATCAGTTTTTCATTGTGATGTGGATCATCTGCTGTTCCATAGATTTCTGCTGTGTCAAAAAACGTACAGCCACAATCAATCGCCTTTTCGATAAGCTGCTCTGCTTCTTTCTGCGTTGAAACAGTTCCATATGCATGGCTCATCCCCATGCATCCATATCCTATTGCTGAAACCTGTAAGTCTTTTCCTAAAATTCTTTTATCCATTTTACTACTTCCTTTAAAGCCTGTTTTATTTGATCGTCTTTGCCCATTTATTCACAGTTTTCTGTGTAGATCTTCCATAAAAATTTCTTCCCGGAGTCCACTTTGTTTTCGAAGAAATAACTGCCTTTTCCTTCAGATGAGTACCGCTTTGTCCTATTCCGCTGCTCAATGAAGTGCAAAACGGAACAACTGTTTTTCCTTTGAGATTTGTATTTTCTACCAAAGTGTATATAATATGCGGTGCCTCGCCCCACCAGATCGGATAACCGATATAGACGATATCTGCTTTCTTTACCGCCTTTTTAATCTGACTCTCATTGGCAATCTTTGGTCTTACAGAGCTTTCTGCCGGACTGGCTGCTGATTCATGCTCTCTTGTCACACGACTGTTACTGTTTCCATAATTAAGATCCGCATCCGTGTACGGATCTGCTGCTTTTATTTCAATCAATGTTCCCTTAGATGCCTTCTTAATTTTGGCAGCCACAGATTTTGTCGTACCGGTTGCCGAAAAATACAACACAACGGTTTTCTTTCCGGAGGCAGCACTGACATTTTCTCCAATTGACGCAGTCAAAAGCACTGCTGTCAGCACAAATGCTACCAGCCGAAACCATTTTCTGTTTTTCGTTCCCATAACACACTCACCATTTTCTTTCTAACAAGGCTGTTTTCTTCACGAAATACTCCATGAACTCCAGACCTTAATTACTTTGCATAGCCCAGATCCTTTACCCAGTCCGCAACATCTGTTGCTGACACTCCGGAACTGAATCTTTCTCCATCCTGCCAGTCTCCTGTCCCAGCCATCTTTGCCAGAAGCTGTCCGCTTTCCCCGATTCCGGAAGATACGGAGGTACAGAACGGAATCACTGTTTTGCCGGAAAAGTCAATGTCTTTTACAAAATTATTTACCGGCCATGCGGCAATTGCCCACCAGATTGGATAACCTATAAATACCGTATCATAGGAGTCCCAGTTGTCTACCTTTGTTGTCATCAATTCCACATCCCTGAGACTTTCATCCTCATGTTCTTTACTTACCCGGCTGTTATCATCCGTCCAGTCCAGATCATCATCTGTATAAGGATCTTTCGGCTGAATCTCAAACAGATCTCCACCTGTGGTATCTGCAATTGTCTCTGCAACTGCCTTTGTGCTTCCTGTCGCAGAATAATACACAACCAGCGTTTTCCCATTTCCGCTTGTAGTCTTTGTGCCGGAAGCATTATCTTTGTTCTTTGTATCGCTGCCTGCTGTCGTCTTCGCTCCTGTGATATCAGAGCTTCCCTTAGAATCTGAGCTTTCCGCTCCACATCCGGTCATCAGGCTCATTGCCATAGTAACTGCCAGAACTCCTGAAATAATCTTTTTAATTCTCATATATTACCTCTAATTTTCCGTAAATTCACAATGTATATTTTCTAAAAATGTTTTAATCATTTATGATCTTATTAACATAATTCTGTATCGCTGTGTTATCCTTTGAGAAAATTCCTTCCTCCACAGAAGCTCCTTTTGCGCAGCCCCGGATAAAGGTAACGGATTCTTCATACTGCGATCGGTCCATTGATGCAGACTGGGAAACCGGATAGATTTTCTTGCCAGTCAGATCATAGCTTTCCAGAAATGTTCCCACCGTCATCGGTGCCGTATGCCACCAGATCGGATAACAGAGAATAATCTTATCATACTGTGCAACGGATGCCAGCGGATCTTTGATCGCAGGCCGGGCATTCGTCTGCGCCTCTGTCATGGCATCCCCATATGCTGTTGTCTGATAATCGGAGCTGTATGGCACGGCTCTTTCGATCCGGAAAGAATCTGCACCGGTCTGGGCGATGATATTCTTTGCAATTCTCTCACTGGTTCCACTCCATGAAAAATACGCAACCAGTATCTTACCATCCTTTGATGTTGATGCCTGCACCGGTTTTGTTGTGGATACCGGAGCTGTTGTCTGTGCCGGCTTTGGTGTTGTGGCTGCCGGTGTTACCTCCGCCTCCGCAGCCGGAGCCTTCGATGCCTCAGGCTTTCCTCCATTGCCGCCTACCTTTACAGTCACTCTGCATTTTAATTTTCCTCCCGGGAATTTTGCGGTAATCGTCGCTTTGCCCGGCTTCTTTGCGGTCACCTTTCCTTTCCTGCCAACGCTTGCTACTGACTTTCTGGAAGAGGACCACTTGACCTTTCCGGCTTTTATTCCGGATACTTTAAGCTGCTTACTTGTTCCTGTGGTTAATGTCACATTTTTAACATTTAATGTTCTTCTTTTGGCTGCAGACACACTAAGCCCGTCACCTGCCAATTGTCCAAGAGCAAAGATCATTGCAAATGCAACCGCCAGAAGCTTCATCCATTTTCTCTGTTTCATCGCGCTTCCTCCTTTTTAATGATGAAATAGCCATCCCATAATCTGTTTATCACGGCAGAACAAATATCCTCCACCATGCTGATATGTCACCTTTGTTCCTGCAAAATAATCTTTTCCTTTCACATCGAGCACCAGAAGTTTGTCAATCTCATTTCGGGACAAGCCCTGCTTTTGATAAAGATCATACAGCGTCTGGTATGCCTTCTTAAAAGGAGCGGAACCATAATACTCATCGCTTTCACCGATCACGAAATAGACCGGCGTTTTTGCCCTGACCACCGGTTCATATGCGCCGTCCCACTGAGAACTGCACATCAATGCCGCCGCGAATAACTCCGGTCGTTTTCCAAGCACCAGAGATAATGTCTCTCCTCCACCGGAATAACCGTTAATATATACCTTGGACGGATCAATCTTATAATGTCTCAGGAAATATTCTGTCAGGTCGATCGCCTGATCTGCCGAGGTCTGTCCCCAGTCATTTAACTGCGGAGCCACAATGATCATATTCTGATTATATTGCTGTGCTTCAAACCCAAAATCCTCTGTCTTGATGTTTTCTGCAACTCCCTGAAAATACAGTCCCTGATAACCCGGTAATGTCACATATAAAGCGTATTCTTTTGTACCATCATAGGAAGCCGGAATATAAACATTGTAATGAATATTTCCATTTTTCTCAGAGTGAAGCGTATTATCAGTCACAAAGCCCCGATAGCTGGTTGTCCCTGCTGTCACTGTTTCCCGATCCTTCTCAGGCGCCGTTGTATTTTCCGGCTTTGACGAAGCCGCATTTTGCTCCGCAGCTTCATTTCCCGGTTCCGGACTTTTTCCCGCCGGCCGAGCAGTTGCCTTACTGCGTTTGCTCTTTGCAAGCACTGTCACCTGATACTTGTGGGTACTTCCCTGATACTTCGCCGTGATCACCGCTTTACCTGTCCGCTTTGCCTGTATCTTTCCATGGGTACTTACCGATACGATCCTGGTGCTAGAACTTTTCCACTTTATTTTCTTCCTGTTTTTCGGGGAAATTTTACTCCAGCGCAGCATTTTCGTGCCACCTTGTTTTATTGACACCTTTGTAACGGCTCCAACTTTATGTTCCCCAGCAAAAACAGAAACTCCAGCAATCACACCGGCAGCCAGTACCAGAAAACAAATACGGGTAATCCATTGTCTCTTCATCACAAGACCTCCTATCTGTTCCGGGTATGATTGATTCTTTTCAACAATTTACTGATATAATAGCTGATCCATATCACGAAAGACATGACCGCCAGATAATCCAGCATAAACAGCAATACACTTTCACCATAATTAAAAAACAAAAAGTGATTTTTCAACAAAAGATAATTTCCGATCTGTCTTTTACGAAACGCATAAATTCCATACACAGCTATCAAAACAGCGGCTCCCTTTGCCAAACCGGATCTTAGTGCAGATGACTTTCTAAACAATCTGCCTGCCATTGCAACTGTCATATTCCAATGAATACCTAAATGGACAGACATCACAAGGAATCCCCAGTATGCACAAAGCATATGCAGCTGTCTTGCTGTCTCCGCGTGAGAAACCGGTTTTGCAAAGTGAAATACATGATTTGATAACAAAATTCCGCTAACCATGGAACCTGCCATCAGAAGCAGCATCACGATTACCAGTGCTGTCTGAAGAAGCCGGTAGGGGGGAATAGGCTCCTCGATTCACCGCCGACAGCCACTTTCTGTTAAACCAATGGTGAAGCAGAAACAGTACAAGCATTCCCATGCCAATCCACTCATGTGCTGTTTCTCCCAGCAGACTGTATGGCATTAACAAAAGAAGACATGCCATCATTCCTATATCAATCACAATTTTAATTAAAAATTTTGTATTCATAGCTCTGTTCTATCTTATAAAGTTTGTGAAAACAAATTCCGGTGGATCCGGCTTATCTAACCCCATTTTACCTGCAATGTTCATGCTATTGAGAAGATATGCCATGTTATTACCTAACACCTTCATTACCTGCATTCCTTCCAGATCCTTTTTTACTTCCTCCGGATTGGTTCCATGAACCATATTCCAGTATCGTGAAGTAACAATTGGCATCTGCATCAGACCAAAATACTTGTTGATCTGATCCCAGGCAGCTGTCGTTCCTGCCCTTCTGGCAGAGATCACTGCCGCAGCCGGTTTTAACCGGAACCGGTCGCCGCCACCATTGAGATCTGCATAAAACGCTCTGTCCATAAATAAGGTTATTGCTCCACTTGCACCACCCCAATGAACCGGAGTACCAAACACAAAGCCATCGTAATCCCCTGCAATATCCAGAAATTCATTGACGGAATCTACGAATACACATTTGTTATTTTCCCAGCATTTTTTGCAGGCAATGCATCCTGCAAGAGGTTTATTCCCGATCCAGAATATATCTGTCCCAATTCCATTTTCATTGAGTGCTCCGGACACCTCACACAATGCCGTATAAGTGCAGCCCTCTTTATGAGGGCTGCCATTGACCAATAAAACTTTCATTACTTACACCTTCCTGCGCTCTACCAGTTTTTCTTTTCTTTCGCGCTGTCATGGTTATGTTTTCTTTCCTCGGCCATATTGACAAACCATTCCACCATCTTTGGATCCTGATGAGAGAAGAATGCACTTTCTGCTTTATCGAGTTCTGCAATCGTATTCATGTCCTCCTCAGAAAGAGTGAAATCAAATACGTTAAAATTCTCTTCCATTCTTTCGATATGGGTGGACTTCGGAATCACTACCACACCTCTCTGAATATGCCAGCGAAGCATTACCTGTGCCGTTGTCTTTCCGTATTTCTCTCCAATCTTTTCGATCACCGGATTATCAAATGTGCCTCCTCTGCCCTCACCAAACGGAGCCCATGCCTCAAGCTGGATATTGTATTTGTCCGCATATTCCTTCATCTCTTTCTGCTGATTAAAGATGTGCGTTTCCACCTGATTGACCATCGGCTTGATTCTGTTAAAGGAAGCGAAATCAACCATTCTGTCTACATAGAAATTGGAAATTCCGATGGCTTTGATCTTACCCTCATCATATAATTCCTCCAGAGCGCGATATGCACCATATGCATCCGCAAATGGCTGATGAAGAAGAACCAGATCCAGATAATCTGTTTTTAATTTCTTCATGGATTCCAAAACAGACTTTTTCGCTTCCTCATAACCGTAATGCTCTACCCATACCTTTGTGGTGAGGAAAATCTCCTCTCTCGGAATGCCGGATTTCTCGATGGCATTTCCAACCTCTTCCTCATTAAAATAACTCTGTGCGGTATCGATCGCACGATATCCTACCTTCAATGCATCAAGAACACATCTCTCGCATTCCTCTTTTGTCACCTGATAAACTCCATAACCAAGAATTGGCATTTTTACTCCGTTACTTAATGTTACATATTCCATAATTCATGTCCTCCTTGTTTTTTCTTGTATATACTATACATCTCCGGCATCGCCAAGAGAAGTTTCCATTAGTTTATAAGTCTTAACCCATTCGTTATCCCCCCTGCTGTGCCCGGCATTTCCAGTATGTTTTCCAAAAAGGGCAAAACCAGTGAGGAGCGTTTTAACATTATTAGGAAACGACACAAGCTTCCTATAATATAAAAAACAGGACCCCCTTAGAAGTCCCGCTTTGTTATTCCGTATTAGCCCTTCGGTTTATTCTCGTGTGATTCGATTGATCGCCTTGATAAGACGTTTCACTTTGTCCGATGGCTCCTTGGAATGTAATATTCCAAATGGCATCGTGTAATCCCATTCCACCGGAATGATCTTGATCAGCGGATGTACACTCTCCCAGCTTTTGAATGCCAACAGCACCTCGTTGTTGTTTTCACAACGGTTAAATGCCTCTACGTTATACAATTCAAAATCGACGATCTTAATCTCCGGATGATTCTTTTCAAGATCATCTCTGAGACGGTCACCATAATAACTCCATCCTCTCTGCATCAGCATCAACGACTCCCCTGCCAGATCAGAAAGCGTGATGGATTCTCTGCCTGCCAGCCGGTGATGGATCGACACAGCCGCGTAAAATGGTTCTCTTGAAATCTCCGTCCCGTCGCAGCCACGCAGCTTCAGCATTGTCTCATCGAATATTCCGGCTATAACATCAATATTCTGACCCATATTCGCAAGTATCTCTCTTGCATTTTCCGGGGTGTTTTCAAACGTGGTAAGCTTAAATTTCATGTCCGGATAAATCTGCTGGATCTTAGGCCACAACTCCACAAAAATCTCCGGCGGAGTCATTGGAGATATCCCAACACGTATGATCTCATCATCATGATTCATGGCATTCCGGGCCCGAACCAGAGATTCCTTCGAGTATTGGATCAGATACTTCGCATCTTTATATAGGGACTGACCTGCCTCTGTCACTAAAAGCCCTCTGTGCGTCCTTTCAAACAGCTGCAGATCCAGACTGTTCTCCAACGAGTTAATCTGCTTAATTACCGCAGGGGCGCTAATATATAATTTCTCTGCCGCTTTACTAAAGCTCCCAACATCAACAACACAAATAAATGTCTCAAGCTGCGAATTGTACATCATGCTAAATCACCTCTTTGCCGTTATCAACACGTTTTTCAACTAATATTACTCAAACTTCGCACATGGAATATATCACTGCGCCCATCCTATTTCTTATGTCCAAAGCATAATTTGGATTTTGTCTTAATTTTTGACCTTTGCACCCTATTATACTTCAAATCGGTGATTTTTGCATCTATTTCATCCTCCGCCCACAATAAAAGGGACAGTCACCGAACGACTGTCCCTTTTGGAGAAGGTATTTTTGTTACTTATGGGGTGTAGCAAAAACTATATAATGTATTGGGGTTTACGAGTGTTAGTATAACAGCGGGGTCTACTAAAGTGTGCATAAACTTACTATCTTTTCCAAAAAGTTTTTGTGCATTTTTGCTTGGCATAAGAAAACAGCTATCATTTTCCATAAAAAATACGGATATGATAGCTGTTTTTTGTTATTTTGTATCAAACAGTGCTTCGAACTCCTCACGGGTGATACGCTCTTTGTCCATCAGGATCTCGGCAGATGCATGAAGCACATCCATATGCTCCTCAATGATCGCGCGTGCCTTGTCATAGCAGTCCTGAATGATCTTACGCACTTCCTTGTCAATATCCCGTGCCGTCTCCTCGCTGTAGGTACGGCTCGTATGTCCAAAGTCGTTTCCGATGAACACCTCGTCGCTGTCGGCATAGTTGATCATACCGATCGCCTCGGAGAAACCATACTTTGTCACCATGTCTCTCGCCGTTGCTGTCGCTGTCTTGATATCCTGCGAAGCACCTGTGGTGATATCGTCAAAGATCAATGACTCTGCGATACGACCGCCAAGACTTACCATAATATCCTGCAGCATCTTGCCTCGGGTATTAAACATCTCATCCTTATCGGGCAGTGGCATCGTATAACCTGCTGCGCCCTGTCCGGTTGGGATCACAGACACCATATGCACCGGACCGACATCCGGAAGCACATGGAACAGGATCGCATGCCCGGACTCGTGATATGCGGTGATCCGCTTATCCTTCTCGGAAATAATCTTACTCTTCTTCTCGGTGCCGATCCCAACCTTAATGAAGGAGCGGTCGATATCTGCCTGTGTAATGCAAGGACGTCCCTCTCTTGCACAGGCGATTGCGGACTCGTTCATCAGATTCTCCAGATCTGCTCCGGTAAATCCAACCGTAGTGCGTGCCACCTTCTCAAGATCCACATCGTCGCTGAGCGGCTTGCCCTTTGCATGAACCTCAAGAATCTCCTCACGTCCTCTGACATCCGGTCTGCCAACCGCCACACGGCGGTCGAAACGACCCGGACGCAGGATCGCAGGATCCAGAATATCCACACGGTTCGTGGCTGCCATTACAATGATTCCTTCATTGATACCGAAACCATCCATCTCAACCAACATCTGGTTCAATGTCTGCTCTCTCTCGTCGTGACCGCCGCCAAGACCGGTTCCTCGCTTTCTTGCCACTGCATCTATCTCATCGATAAATACGATACAGGGTGCGTTCTTCTTAGCTTCCGCAAACATATCCCTCACACGGGATGCTCCGACTCCGACAAACATCTCGACGAAATCAGAACCGGACAGGCTGAAGAATGGTACTCCGGCCTCTCCGGCCACTGCCTTTGCAAGCAGCGTCTTACCGGTTCCCGGAGGTCCCACAAGGATAATTCCCTTTGGAATGCGGGCTCCAAGCTGTGTATACTTAGATGGATCTGCCAGGAAATCGACGATCTCCTCCAGCTCCTCCTTCTCTTCCTTGAGTCCTGCTACATCCTTAAAATGCTTTGCATTTGGATCATCCGGATCGATCCTCTGTGCACGGCTCTTGCCAAAGTTCATCATCTTGGCATTGCTGCCTCCCTGACCTGCTGTCTGCGCAGACAGGAATGAAAACAAGAAGAAAATAGCAATGATGCCTAAAAGATACGGAAGCAGTGTCGTGATGATCCAGGATGGTTTCTGCACATCCTTCATCACATACTTATCTGCCAGCTTACTGTCCTTGCTCCGGATCAGCTTCTCAACCTCTGTTACATCGGATACATAAAAATTCTGTGTAGAACCGTCCTTCTTGCGGACGTCGACCTCGCCGGTCGGCACCTCCTCATTCGGAAGGATTGCCACGGAGGTGACATTTCCATCCTCCAGATCCTGAGTGAAGTTCACAATATTGTAGGACTTTTGTCCACCCGAATCCAAAGTTCCCGAAACATAGACGGCCGCTGCAATAATCACCAGAATCAGCAGATAAAAGCCGATTCCTGTTCTCATCTGTTGCCTCATGAATGTCTCCTTACCTGATATTTATTTCATAAGAAATGCCCTGACGGGCAATTCCTGCGATGGGCTGTTATTCCTCAACAAACTCCAGTGTGCCGACATACGGAAGATTTCTATACTTCTGTGCATAATCCAGTCCATATCCGACTACAAACTCATCCGGGATGGCAAATCCGGTATAATCTGCCTCCATCTCAACCTCCCTGCGATCCGGCTTATTTAAAAGTGTGCAGATCTTAAAGCTCTTTGGCTTACGTTCTAACAGCATCGGCTTAAGCATGGAAAGTGTGTAACCGGTATCAATGATGTCCTCGATCAGCAGACAGTCGACACCCTGGATAGACTGCTCAAGATCCTTCTTGATCGTCAGCTTGCCGGAGCTTGATGTGCTGTTGCCGTAGCTGGACACAGACATGAAATCCAGTGTCACCGGCATCTTCAGATGCTTTGCCAGTTCACAGGAAAAAAATACGCTTCCCTTCAAAATACAGATCAGACGGAGCGGTGTCATTCCATACTCCTCATTGATCTGTTCTGCTAACTCTTTAATCCTGTTCTCTACCTGCTCCCGGGAGAACATTACATGTACTATTTCTTTCATCTTTTTTCTCACTCTCAGTAATCATATTAATGCACAGTATCTCTTCTGTCCTGTCCGAAATATAATACCCGGCACTGACACGATCAAGTGCGGGAACCCATAAAACATGGCTTCCCTCCGCCAGGATCCATATCTGTTTTCTTTTGTCTCTGGGAATATGCCGGTCGATCAGAAGCCGGTTCAACGGCTTTCTTAAAGTACCCTGCTCATCCAGCCACAAAAAATCACCTTCTGCAGGATGACGAAATTCAAGCATACCACATATTTTAGCATAATCAAACCATTTCGTACAGTTATTTTTCGGTATTTTTCTTTCGTTATGTTCAAATGCCGTAAAAAAATTCTCCCGCCGTAAAAGAAATGTTCTCGAAGCGCCATCCATCCCGGTAAGAACAACACTCACCGGCTTTTTCTGTTCCTTCTGCCAGCACAACTTCTGCGTGTCAGCAGATTGCCCTCCGGATTCCACCATAGCGTCTATGTTCCGATCCTTTGGTCGGATCCACAGACGGTCATAGTCTCTCCCTGCCACAAGTCCGTACGGAAGATCCAGACGCTTTCCGGTCTCTCCCTGCACCAGCTCAAGCAGTGCCTCCATATGGCGGTTTGAAATATCCCGGCTTCTTCCTGCCGCTTCGGTGATCATCCAATGCGCCCATTCCCTCTGCAGTGCCGCCGGAAGCTTTTGCACTTCTTCGACACGGGCAGTGAGTTGTCCATCCTCCGTGACATCCTGTCCTGTTGTCTCCATCATAAGCTCCGGAAGACGCTTTGTTAATTCCTCCTCCAGAAATGACTGTACCTCCTGCATCTGCTGTGCCGTTCTCGCCAGATGCGCCGACGCACCGCTGTTGATGCTCTTCTCGAGCATCGGCAGAATAGTCAGTCGTATCTTATTGCGACTGCAGTCCTCCTCCTGATTGGTACTGTCCTCACACCAGGACTGTCCGCACTGTCCCAATTCACGGACAATGTCTCTGTGCCGCAGGAAAAGCAGCGGACGAATGTAGATTCCATGACGAGACCGCATGCCTCCCATACCGCGCACGCCGCTTCCACGCAGCATCTGAAAAAGAACCGTCTCCGCCTGGTCATCCTGATGATGCGCCACTGCCACGCGGTCAAAGTCTTCTCTTTCCACCAATTCTTCGATGCACTGATAACGGTACTTTCTGGCTGCCTCCTCCAGAGAACATTTCTGCTCCTGTCCCATTTTAGGGACATCTCCACTGCATACATGAAGCTTAAGCCCCTGCTGTGCGGCAAAGCTACGACAGAATGCCTCATCACGCCCAGCCTCCTCTCCGCGGATCTGGTGATTTACATGAAGAAGTTCCAGAGCAAAGTCCCATTCTTTGGACAGTTCCTGCAGGGCAAGTGTCAGATACACCGAATCTGCCCCACCCGAAAATGCCACAAGAACACGTTGCCCTGATTGGAGTAATTTATTTTTGTCACAAAACGCTTTCATCTCATGGTACGATTCCAGTTTCATGCTTTGCTTTATCTCCTTTATGACAGTCGGATCTGTCTGTTTTTGTAGGATGGTACACAGGCATTCTCGCGCGTTCTCTCCCAGATTGCTGCAACCACAACGCTCATATCGTCACGCACGCGTCCGTCATCCTGACGAACCGCCTCCTCTACAATATATTCTGCAAGCTCCTGAGGGTTCACGATCCGTGTCTGCTGCAAAAGCTTCTCTAACTGCACCTCTCTCCCCTCAAAAGCATCCACGATACCATCCGTCATCATTATAACATAATCTCCGGAATATATCTCCGTCTTTTGGAAATAGGGCTCTGCATCCTGATATACTCCCACCGGCAGAGCCTGTCCCTCAATCCTCTCCACATGATCTCCCCGCCGCAACCAGGTTGCCGCCGCACCGTTTTTCATAAACTGGCAGCTACCCTGATACAGATCTAAAACGACCACATCCGCCGTGGCAAAGCGTGTCTGAACCGCCTCCGGCATATACAGCGAATTGATGAGCTTGAGTGCGGAAATCTTGGAAAAGCCCGCCTCTGTCATCTGCTCAAGCAGCTCGATTACGACCTGACTTTCCCCTAGCGCGCCCTCTCCGCTTCCCATGCCGTCCGAAAGTGCTAGCAGAAGTTCTCCGTTTGGCAGAGACAGACACGAAAAGCTGTCCCCGGACACCTCCTCTCCTTCCTTTCTGCGCCGCCCCACGCCGGTCACAGCCAGAAGCGGCGTATCCTCCACAAATATCATTTCCGTCTCTTCCTTCGGAATCACATTATGACTCTCCCTGGACGGCATAAATGACTTACCGAAAAGCTCAGACAATACCTGTGCGGTCTCCCTTGCGGTCACCAGCCGCCCCTTTGTCGTCTTTGCCTGCATCCGTATTTCGATGTGATCTCTTTTATCGCGGCAAATCATCATATCATTTACTCTGACCCGAAGATTTCCCAGTTCTCTTTTGATGACATTTTCCATCTCCGCCGGGACTTCACCGGCATGGCACATATCCCCCGCCAGTCCCGCAAAAAGCTCTCCCACCTGTTCCATCTGCCCTGCCAGCACACGCCGGTTCTGCGCAAGCTGGTTTTGAAAACTCATCACCGTCCGTGCCATCCGAATCCCCTGATTGGCTTCCATCAGAAACCAGTCCGGATGAATACATTCCTCCACAAACTCCGCCGGCATCTGGTCGATCCTAAGCATCCCCTGCTCCTGCATCTCCATCAAATGCGACACGACCTCCGGACGGTTGACCGCAACCTGTCCCATACAACACTCTCTGTGGCTGCATTTATCGCACACCTGCTCTGCCATTTCCTTCATCAGCAAACGCACATCCCGACGGTTTACGCTCTTTTTCTCCACACTCTGCTTCTGCAGCACATGGGACAGCTCCCGGAAGGAATCGGCAAAATCCTCCAGCTTGTGTTTCATCGGATGATCCGCATACCGCTCTTCCTCCGTGCTGTACAGGTACAGTGGAAGACGCAGACGGCGCAGCAGCTTGTCCGGTAACAATGCCAGAAGCACACTGTCAATGACCATTGCCTTGACAACGCCAAGCCCAAGCATTTCACTGTTCAGTGTGATCCCGATTCCAAAGGCGCAGCAAAGGTATGCCGACAGACTCCACATCTTCCCCTTGTCACGGAAAACTGCTGCCGCCATACCAAGCAGACACAGGCTTCCTATGATCCCCACATCCGTCCCTGTCATTGTCAGCAGGATCCCGCCTGCTGCTCCCGCCACGGCTCCGATACCGATCCCATATTGATAGCCCGCAAACGGAATTATCAGAAATACCGCCATCTCCGTCAATGAAATATCCGAGATCATCATCTCCGGGATTCCATACATGGCAAGCATGCCGATCAGAATCAGGCTAAGGACCTCCTCCTGACACGCCTGCCTGCCGCGGCGATAATGAAGCAGATACCTCTGTCCCTCCGCAAACACTCTCGCCAACGCAACGACAAGCACCGGCTCCAGCACAGTAAATAAAATATCTTTCCACTGCCAGGGCAGGATCGTATACTGCGTCACCGACAAGATCGCCAGTGTTGCCGCCATCAGACCGGATGACTGCCAGATATTCATTTTGATCTTCTGTTTTCTCATCAGCCTCTGTGCAAATATAACGCCCACCATCGCCACACTGTAGCGAAGCACCGCCTCAAGAGACAGCGCCGACAACATACCGAGCCCCACTGAAGCAAGCAGTGGCAGGACACCTCCGCCCTGAACAAGCCCCGCAGCAAAAAACGCCGCTCCCGCAGGATTTCTTTCTAACAGGACAACCCTACCGATCAGAAAGCCAAACAACAATTGTACCAACATTCTTTTTTGCAACTTTTTCATGACACAACCCCCTCTTTGTTCGTCAGTGCCACAAAGTATAGAAAAGAATTTTTGAAATTTTTGTCAAAATCAGGACACGCCGGCAAAAAATTTTTTCGACAAATTATCCGTAAGGCTGTGACCGAAAAAAAGAGCTTCGCAATTATTTGCGAAACTCTTCGTCTTACTTATCGTTTGGTTCAAATATGATCTCATTCGGATATACGAGACCCAGCTTGTCGCGGGCAACCTCCTCGGTATACTCCTTCGTCTTAACATAAGACTCATAATCCTTAATCTCCGCTTTCTCTTCCTTCAGCTTCTTCTTTTCCTTTTTCAGTTCGGAAATCTGTGCCGAATACTTTGCGGACTCTGCCTTCAGAGAAACCGTCTTATACGTGAAGGATCCACAAAGGACACAGCATAAAACCATCACTCCGGCAACGGTAAACGGACTGAGCTTTTTTCTACGTTTTGATCGTGCCATATAATTATCAACTCCCCATACGATCGCCTGCATCCCGTCCCCCAACGAAACACATTGATCAGCTCCTCTTAAACATCCAATATCTGGTACATCCGATCAACGACAAACACCAGATATAGTGTTCAAATAAAATGTCAGTGAAACTTGCTCCGAATGCCCGATTTTTCTAGCCTCTGCTATACGGGCTGGTTATTTTACTATACAACATTTTTCCTAATTTCGCAACCCTGAATCCTATTTTTTTATTATATTTCACCAATAATCGATGCATCCCGGCGCGCAGCGGAATACTGATCCCGCTCTCATACAAAATACCTCCGGCAAGCATCCCTAGAATCCCGTACCAGCGCGGCACGCCGTCGATCATCTGAAAAAAAAGCACAAAGACCGGTATGCCAAGCAGACTCCAATATAACAGGTCTTCGATCCAGACCCACAGACTGCCGTGAGGGATCATCCACCGCCACAGCCGCAGAATGTCATACCCAAACATCATAAACATTCCTGCACAGATCGTCGTGATCTGAAAATAAATCTGTTCCCGAATTATCTGACTCACTGAAACATTCTCCCGAAAAATGATGATGATTTTTTCTCCGGATCATTCTTATCCGAATATGCAAAGCTGTCGATACGTCCATCCACATCAACCTCGCCTTTTTCCAGCGACAGCCTGTTTACATGAAGTTCGTCCCCCTTAATAAGAAGAATCCCCTGTTCGGTCTCCAGATACACCTCTCTGGCATCAAAGGACAGGACATCGCGCACCCCCGACATCACTGCTGTTTTCCTGCCGTTCAGATAAACCTTATGTACACCTCTGTTTTCTCTTTCTTCCATGACTACTCCCCATTTCTTCTAGGTAATAAATAACGCCTGCATACCAAATATATATGCAGGCGTCTTTTACTTTATTCTATTACAGGACACGATAAAGCTCTTTCGCTTCGTCCTTCTTGTAGGTCTCCTCAATACTGAGAACCTCCACCTTCACCACCTTATCGCCAAAGGTGATCTCAATGATATCGCCCACCTTTACGTTAAGGGATGCCTTTGCTGTCTTTCCGTTGACCCGGATTCGTCCAGCATCACATGCTTCATTGGCAACCGGTCGTCTTTTGATCAGACGGGAAACCTTTAAATACTTATCTAACCTCATAATACCCCTCATTTCTATGATCTAAGTGACAAAATAAGCATTTTGCCATAAATTGAAAAAAGGCAAAACCAGCGTTTTGCCCTCCAAGAATTGCTTTGCAATTCTCGCTGGCAGCACACTACGTTACGAACATTTCCTATACAATGAAAAAAGGCTGCCATAAATGGCAGCCCAAAGAATATCCTGTTTCACAAAAAATTACTCGTTCACAGCATCCTTTAAAGCCTTACCAGCCTTAAACTTAGGAGCGTTTGAAGCTGCGATCTTGATTGTCTCTTTTGTAAGTGGGTTTCTACCCTCTCTAGCTGCTCTGTGCTGTACCTCGAATGTACCAAAGCCTACTAACTGAATCTTCTCGCCCTTCTTTAACTCATCTGTAACAGTGTCGATGAATGCCTTTAAAGCCTTCTCTGAATCCTTCTTAGAAAGCTCAGCCTTCTCTGCGATAGCTGCAACCAATTCTGTCTTGTTCATGGATAAACTCCTCCTCAATAAAAATTTCCGTAAAAACTTACAAGTCTATTTATACCCTTATTCCCCCTGTTTGTCAAGGTTTTTCACGAATTCTTTCCATTTTGTCCGCACTTTTAGACATTCTACGATTGTAGTGTCTATTTTTTCTGAAGCAACGACGAAATTCGACCGTTTTTCCGGCTTTCACTGCCTTCCCTGCACGATTCGCTTTATATGTAGAAACTATTCTCTTCGTTAATACTCATATCCTCTTAACATGCTTCTGAAATCCGGCTCCATCCAGAAGAAGAGCTCCGTGATCTTGTCATTATGTTTCGGTGGCTGAAACGACTCACAGCTTCCTAACAGCGTCAGATCCTTCGGGCGTTTTCTTTTGGATCTCTCCACGATCTTCGCCTTATATCTCCGGGAATCCTTCCCCTTAGAGAAGCAGACCGGTCTTGCTTTCTTAAAATCTTCGATGCTCTGCGGCTTGTCCTTTGCCATGAAAAAGTACGCCTCCGCAACTTCATCGTCCACTCCTCTTACATTCCAGTCCTGTTGAAACAGGCGGTCAACATAAAACATGGCATACCATCCGAGATACTTTTCGTATCCTTCAACCTCCTGCTTCACCTCAAAATAATATACCTCTCCCTGTTTCCAGCCTGTCACATATGATTTATGCACCGGAACCTTCTTTCTCTCCGGCATGGGGCTTTCCAACTCTGCCTTCAGTTTATCGAGCACCCTGCTTCTTTCTTTGCGGATCTTTTCCGACTCCCATCGTTCTGAAATCCGGTCTTCTTCCAGCATCTCTAATGCCTTAACCTTAAAGGACTCCGTCAGCCGTCCCTTTTTCCACAGGGTGTCCGCCAGTGCCAGATAAATGTCATATTTGCAGTCAATATCTTCCAGCTCATACTGATACTCTGACAAGATTTCCCGCAGTGCCGTTTCATCATCTTTGCCGGCTTTCAGTTTGCCGATATAATCATCTTTCACATCCGAACTCATATCATTTTGATATAATCCCGTCGACCATGTTCCCATAGTAATCCCTCCTCCCATCGTACCTTTTAACTTCCTTTTCATTCATTATTATAACATGACCCAAGGTTCAAAAACAGATTAAAAATTCCGTTTATACATCTTTGCATTCAGATATCTTTTTACCGTATATCGAAATACAAGCCCATCACCTTCCGGCAATGAGCTTATCTCTACTGCTCCAGTTGTCTTCCCAGAAATCCTGCTGCCACATGCGCCAGCTTTCTCTCCGCCTCGCCGAGCGTTTCCTTCCGGCTCCGGGTAAAGATCACCACCGCCCCCACCGCGTCTCCTTCGGAAATGATCGGACAGATCACCTCCCACGCAAATGGTTCCTCCTCATCACAGATCTTGCGGTATTCCCTGCTTTCCCCGGACGCCACAGTGATCTCTCTCCGATCGATCATCTGCTCCATGTCTTTGCTGACCGCTTTATCCATCATCTCCTTGCGGGCGGCTGCCGACGCGGCGATCACCTGCTCCCTGTCTGTCACAACCACCTGATAGCCTGTGGTCTGCGCCAGCGAATCTGCATACTGCTGTGCAAATATTCCCATATCTCCCATCAGGGAATATTTCTTTAAAATAACCTCACCCTCTCTGTCCGTATATATCTCCAACGGATCTCCCACACGGATCCGCAATGTCCGGCGGATCTCCTTGGGAATGACGACGCGTCCAAGATCGTCAATTCTCCGCACAATTCCTGTAGCTTTCATATCAAAAAAATCCTCCTTGTTTCCATCATATTTTCCATAATTATGCTGTATGGGTAGTATGTGGAAATCAAGGAGAATTATGCATTGAACTTCAGATGCAACCTTCCGGTTTCAAAATCGGTATTTTTTTCATTTTTTGAAAGTGAGCATGTATTCTATTCCCGCGTCTTTTCAATTTCAGGCTGGAAATCGCGGATATCCTTTGCAATCTCGCCACTTAACATGAGCATGCAGATTAAGTTTGGAATCGCCATCAGCGCATTGGCAATATCCGAAAAGTTCCACACAAGACTGAGCGTCTGCGTACAGCCAAAATAGGCGATCAACGAAAACACCACTCTATATACCATATTGTATTTATGTGTTCCGAGAAGATACTCAAATGCTTTCTCACCATGATATTCCCAGCCGAGGATTGTGGAAAATGCAAACAATGTAATACCTATCGTGACGAGCCAGCCACCGCCGGAACCAAGCACCGTCTGAAATGCGGCAATCGTTATGTCGGAGCCGGTCAGAAGCGCGCCGTCTGCATCCGTCATACCAAGCACACCGGAGGAGGCAATTGCCAGTCCTGTGATCGTGCAGACAACAATGGTATCCCAGAAGGTTCCCGTCATATTGATGTATCCCTGACGCACCGGATTGTCGGTTGTAGCCGCAGCTGCGGTAATTGCTGCCGAACCCATGCCGGCTTCGTTGGAAAATACACCACGCGCAACGCCGTATCGCATCGCATTCATCATGGAAGCAACGATCGTTCCGCAAAGTCCGCCGCCCACTGCCTTCACCGAAAATGCCATCTTAAAGATCATGGCAACGCCTGCCGGCAAATTTGCAATATTTCCTATAATAACAATAACACCACAGATCACATAGAAAATTGCCATAACCGGAACAACTACAGACGATACCTTTGAGATCGACTTGATTCCACCGACAATGATCAGAAGAGAAAGCACGGTGATCACAATTCCGGTAACTCCGGTCGGCACATGAAACGTTGCTTTGATCGCTCCCGAAATGGAATTTCCCTGTGTCATATTTCCGATACCAAACGATGCGATCACGGCAAATAATGCAAAGAACCATGCAAGAACGGCACCAAGCTTCTTATTCTTCAGTCCTTTTTTCATCGTGTACATAGGACCGCCGCTCATCTCCCCCTTCTCATTCACTTCACGGTATTTGATCGCAAGCATACATTCACTGAACTTGGAGGTCAGTCCGAATGCAGCCGAGATCCACATCCACACAAGTGCTCCCGGTCCGCCGGAAACCATTGCCGTTGCAACTCCGACAATATTTCCGGTTCCGATCGTTGCCGCAAGTGCCGTTGTCAGCGCCGAAAACGGAGAAACATCGCCCTCGCCGCGGCTCTTCGTGCGTGCCTCCTTACTCAGGGTGCTCTTCAATGCATACCCTAAATTTCTCCATGTTAAAAATCGCGTCCGGAAGGTTAGGAAAATTCCTGTTCCCACAAGAAGAACCAGCATCACCGGTCCCCAGACAAAGTCATCCACCTTTGAAACAATTTCTGCAAATCTCTCCATACGTTATTCCTCACTTTTCTTAAATATGTAGTACCTACAAAATACAAAAAGAGCGACGTTTGAACAACATCGCTCTTAAATCATATGAAACATTTATTAAATTATGCATAGGGTACTCTATTTCGCAGAAAATGTCAAGTTTATTCTCTGGAATTTATAAAATTAAGTCATACAGTTTCATTTTTTTCGCATGATAAATGACGCATCTTTGGCACCGGTCATTGCTCTTTTGCCGTCCTCATGCTATACTGATATCTCACGGGTAATTCAACAATTACATAGTTATAATGAGACAGATTTTTCTGCTGTGCAGCAGTTTTTGCAAACAGAAATATATTTTTGTTTCTCTCAAATAAGGAGGATTGTATGAAATCACACAAGAAGAAAAGAAGTTCCTTTTCCGGCAAGATCGGATTTGTTCTATCCGCAGCCGGTGCATCCGTCGGACTGGGTAATATCTGGCGTTTCCCATATCTGGCAGCCAAATACGGCGGCGGTATTTTCCTGTTAATTTATATTTTGCTGGCACTGACCTTCGGTTACACGATGATCATGGCGGAGACCTCTCTGGGACGAATGACGCAGAAAAGTCCGGTCGGCGCATTCCACAGCTTCGGTAAATCCGGCTGGTTTTCATTGGGCGGCTGGATCAATGCGATCATTCCGCTTCTGATCGTCCCTTATTATTCCGTGATTGGCGGATGGGTCATCAAGTATCTCATAGAATATATCCGTGGAAACGGCAGTAAACTCGCATCGGATAATTATTTCTCCGGATTTATTTCCGATGGCGTGTCTACAGAGCTTTGCTTTGCTATATTTGCCCTGATCACAATTGCGATCATCTATGCGGGTGTGCGTAACGGTATCGAGCGCGTTTCCAAATTCATGATGCCGATCCTCGTTGTTCTGTCGTTGATCATCACGGTTTATTCCGTGACCAGACCGGGTGCATTAAAGGGTGTTAAGTTTTTTATCGTTCCGAATCTGAAGGATTTCTCCTGGATGACCGTTGTCGCCGCGATGGGACAGATGTTTTATTCCCTCTCCATTGCGATGGGTATCCTCGTCACCTTCGGATCCTATATGAAGAGGGACGTATCGATTGAAGATTCCACACAGAATGTGGAGGTATTTGATACCGCGATCGCGATCATGGCTGGTCTGATGATCATTCCTGCAGTGTTCGCATTTTCCGGCGGCGACTCTGCAACACTGCAGTCCGGTCCGTCTTTGATGTTTATCACGATTCCGAAAATGTTTGACAGCATGGGCTTTGGTACAGCAGTCGGTATTCTTTTCTTCACACTCGTTTTGTTTGCCGCACTGACAAGCTCCATCGCATTGACGGAAAGTGCTGTTTCTACCTTTGAGGATGAGCTTGGATGGAACCGCCGGAAGTCGACGATTCTTGCCGGTGTGATCATTCTGATCCTCGGAAGCCTTTCCTCTCTCGGCTATGGTCCGCTCGCCGGCATCAAGCTGATCGGCATGCAGTTCCTGGATTTCTTTGATTTCCTGACAAACTCTGTAATGATGCCGATCGCCGCATTTGCAACATGTCTGCTTGTCTCCAGAGTGATCGGTGTAAAACGTATTGAGGAGGAGGTTACACAGGAGGGAATGCCTTTCCGACGCAAGAGGGTTTTCTACTTTATGATCAAATATCTCTGTCCGATCTTCGCAGTGATCATTCTGATCAGCTCCGTTGCCAATGCGCTCGGATGGATCTCTATTTAAACTATGGCAAAGCACTATGATAAATATACTATTGTTTTATCTTTTTACGAGGTGATAAAATGCAGGAAACATTACAGATAACTGCCCGGGAAGCAGTCGAAAGACTTCTTGCGGGCCACCAGAAATACATAGACGCCAAGTGTGGCATCGGTGACATTTCAAAAGAGATAAGACAGCGGACATCTCAGCATGGACAGGCTCCTTATGCGATCATTGTCACCTGTTCTGATTCACGTGTCATTCCGGAGAATATCTTTTCTGCGGGTATCGGTGAGCTTTTCGTGATCCGTCTTGCCGGCAATGTCATCGATGATCACCAGCTTGGAAGCATTGAATACGCCGCCGGACATCTCGGCTGCCGCCTGATCCTTGTCATGGGTCATACACACTGCGGTGCTGTGGAGGCCGCGATGAATGGCAATCCGAAAAATTACATCAAATTCATTACAGACGAGATCCGTCTTGCCATCGGCGATGAGACCGATGCTACAAAGGCATGCGAGCTCAATGTGGCACACAGCATTCACATCATCGAGGACAGCCTGGAGATCCACCACATGGAGGAGGATTCCGGTCTTCGTGTCATAGGAGCCATTTACGATATCGAATCCGGTGAAGTGCGTTTGTTATAGATAACAGTAGAACTTCGTGATGATCTTTCGATCCTTCCGCAGAAGGATACCGTTCTTAAACTCAACGATATCATCGTTGTTCGCAGCACACCGGAGAATTGAACGATATCATAATCATGAAAATATACCGGAAACCGGGGCGATCTCATAGCCGCACAAAACACACCAAAATCCCAATCTACATCCATGCCGGCAGATATGTCCGCAAATGCTTCCATGCATTATCTGCTGCCACGGCAAACGCAAAGGTCACAAGAAAAATTCCAACCGTATACAGCGGTATCCCGATCCATCCCGGTACATCGAGCGGTTCTAATTCTTCCTTTACAATATCCAGAAAAATAATATGTGACAGATATATCGTAAAGGAATGACGTGAGATCATCTGCATGATAGATTTCTGCGCCTCGGTAAATGCGATCTTCCCATGCTCTATGATCCCTATAAATACTCCCAGAGAACAGATCGCGATCAGAGGATTACGGTACTGAAAATATATTTCTTCATGATCCCCTGTCGTAAAGGTTCCGTAACAGGTCAGCCCGATATTGATCAGTCCCACGATCAAAACAATTCCGAAGCAGGTTTTCGTCCCCAACTTATAGTATTTACTGAACTTCCGCATAATATATCCCAGAACAAAATAACCGAGATAGCTGGAATTACCTACCATTGGTACCATATATGTAAATTCCATGTCTGCCAGTGCCAGAACATAATAAAGTGTCAGAAAAAACACCCACAAAAGGAAGAAGTACTCCATCAGGCGCCTGGACATCTTTTTAAACAGAAGCTGGAAAAACGGCAGTGCAATATACATCCCCAGAATCGCATATAAAAACCACAGGTGTTTCTTGACCGGATCCTCAAACAGAGTTTTAAAGTCATACCGGTCACCCCAATATGCAATGTTCCAAAAATAGTACAGAACACTCCAGAAAACAAGTACAACGATCGTATGAACTACCCTGTGTACGCTCTTACGCAGACTGACATTTTCCTCCAGCAGAAGGTAGCCGCTGATCATAAAAAAGATGGGAACTGCTACACGGCTGAAGCAGTTCGTCATAAGAGAAAACAGATACGTTCCGCCGGAAACCTCTCCGTACCCCCTGCTATATACATTTGATACATGAATACAGACAACCAATAAACAGGAAATGACCCGCAATAATTCGATATTATAATTCCTCTCGCGGCTCAAAGCCAACACTCCTCTCAAATCCGTAATATTTCAAATCTATGATATTCGTTGGTTTCAGGAAAACCGATATGTTCCGTCCTTCTCACGCCGGATCCCGGTACTGTAAAATGCCTCAAGTGCGCGGATCAGATACGCGGTATCACGCACGCCCGCTGTCTCATACGGCGAATGCATAGCAAGCTGTGCCAGTCCGATATCGACCATATTAACAGATACCTGATGGCTCGCAATATTGCCGAGCGTAGAGCCCCCCGGCACATCCGAACGATTCACATAGCTTTGTACCGGAACCTCAGCCTTCCGGCATATCTCCTGAAATACAGCTGCAGACACCGCATCTGTCGTGTATCGCTGATTGGCATTATATTTGATCACGATACCGCCATTCATATACGGACGATTCGTCGGGTCCGCCTTGTCCATATGATTTGGATGAACGGCATGCGCATTATCTGCAGAAATTAAAAAGCTTTCCGACAGAAGTATTTTCAGCTCCTCTGCATTCATACCCAGACCAAAGGCGATCCGTTCCAATACATCCTTCAGGAACGAAGACGCCGCCCCCTGCTTCGTGCCACTTCCGACTTCTTCATTATCAAACACGCAGCACACACTGATGCTTTCACGGTGATGTCCTTTGAGCATCGCCTTCACAGAGGCATATGCGCACTGCACATCATCCAGATGCGGACTTGAAATATACTCGTTTTGCGCTCCCCACACGGTTCCCGGCATCCGGTTGTACAAAAACAGATCCGTTGATACCACATCCTCCTTTGACGCACCGCACTCTGCTGCGACCATCTCATCAAAGCTGCCCTCGGAGGCTTCGTCACCCCAAATTGGTATCATATCCTTCTGGGCGTTATATTTATATCCATCATTCAGGTTACGATCCATATGGATCGCCAGATTCGGGATCATCACAAGGTCCCGGTCAAAATTGATCAGACGCTGCTTCACGCCGCCGTCAGCACGTACCATAACCCTTCCGGCAATCGAGAGGGGTCTGTCAAACCACGGTGCGCACAGCATACCTCCGTACTTCTCTGCATTCAGCTCCACATAATGACCTGCCGAAACCATCTCCGGATTCTCCTTGATCTTGAAGCTCGGCGAATCGCTGTGGGACGCTACCATCTGGAAATTATGCACTTCCCCCTCCGGGATCCGGAAGGCGATGAGAGACGATCCATTTCGCATCACATAATAGTCCCTGCCCTTCTGCAGCTTCCATTTTTCATTTTCATATAACCGCTCAAAGCCATTATCGGATAATATCTGTGCCAGTCCGTCCGCCACATGAAAGCTGCTCGGATGGCTCTTTATAAATTCCATCATCTCACGGGAAATCTTCTCATTCATCCCATTCACCACGCCTTTCTGCTATATCTGTCGTTTGTTTGCAGACGCATGCATCAAAACAGGTCGTCCTGCATCCGGTAATGCTCCATCAGCTCCATCGCCGCTCTCAAACTGCCGGTCTGATTAAAGCCCTTTGGATAAGCAACGCCGTCGTCCATCGCCTTCTTCAACGTCTCCTCAAAGCATGCCTTGCCGTATCTCTGTATAAATATCGCCGATACCTTCGCGATATATTCGGTCTGTATATTGTAATAGCCCTTGCTGCAGGCAGGCAGGTCAAAGCACTCATAGCAACCGTCCAAGCCGCGCTGTTTCGAGCATACGACATTCTCACACTGTCCGTCCGGGAAAAGTGTGCCAAACGAACAGCAGGCGTAATTACTCCTGCAGCCTCCGCACCACTGACTCTGCAGACAATGTGTACAATGCTGTCCACAGCGCGCGATCGGATCCGTTCCCGCTTTGGCACGCTGTACCAGATAATCCTTCATCTGACGGCAGCGCTCGATCCTTGCCCCTTTCGGATCATCTCCCTCCTCGTCATCATAAGAATAACGGTGAAGCATTTCACAGCAGAAATCCTTACACTCTCCGCAGAAATTGACCTTCTTGCGGCGGGCACATGCTGCCAGCTCACAGGGACCATAAAACGGATTGCCGCCAGTTGCCATGCAGCCGCCACAATGAAACTCTTCTCTATATTCACATTCCTCGCAGCTTAAGCCACAGTAAGAATCCATTCCTTTGTACATCTTTGAATCCTCTGCTTTCTCTCGTAATCATAATCATTATAAAATGTATCACATTCCGTCACATAACGCAACAAAGCAGCCCGCCAAAACGGACTGCCTGTGATATGTATATCATTACCGGACGATAAATTCAAAATAATAACATCGGTGCATCAGAAGCTGTGACCTCCACCGCCTCCGCTGCTGCCTCCGCCACCGCCTCCGCTTCTGCCTCCGCCACCGCCTCCGGAGCTTTGCGGACTGTATGTCTTCGTCTCCCGATCAAACTGCACATCAACATGATTCATTCTCTGTGTCGCTGCGATTGCCGCCAGCATTTCCCGATCCGACGGACTCTTCGCCCTTGAAAACAGCTTCACAAGAATATAATTGATCAGGATCGCAAGTGCCAGTGCCAGAAATAAATTGCTGACATATTTCATCGGCTGTGCGATCTTTCGCCCTTCCAAAAGCGTCTGCTCGGAGAGAAACACCTCTCTGGCACATTTATAGTAATCGCCCCTCGTAGCATGCTTATAAACGTTATCGGTGATTGTGTTGGCAGATGCATTTGTGATCGTCTTGTAGATCACGCCGTTGCTGTAAATATAAATCTTGCGGTTTGCCATATCGATCAGAAACATCGTTCCGCTCTCTGCGCCGCTGCTCTGTTTCCAAAGATACTCATCATACAGAGAATGTGCAAGCTCGGAGGTTCTGAATCCTTCTGTATCAGAAGTGAAAAATCCCACAGAACCGTACTTTGTCAGCCCCTTCATATTCTCCGCCAGTGCGCGCAGCTCACTCTCCTCCAGAAGAGAAGCATCATCGTGAAGCTCGATCTTATATCCGGTCTCATCATTGATATACCAGGTTCCACTTAACTCTCCGATCTCCTCCGCATGGACGGATGCCGGCACAAACAGCAGACAAAATGCTGCCAGTAAACAGATCACAACAAATCTCATACCGGTCAATTTTCCAAAATTACGATTATGCACGGTCATCACCTCCCTTATAATGAAACTGCGGTAATGGCCGTGTTGCAAACAGATTGTAGCAGCGGATCAGATCCACCAGGGCAGCCACCATCGCAAGAAGCATCAATGCAATGCATCCATAATAATACAGATCCGAAACCGGATGAAGCAATGCAACGATCACAGAAGCCACCATCGGAATCAACAGATAGGTCAACGCATTGCCGCGTCCCTTTCTGGATCTTACATCATCCATCCTAAACCATGTACGGAACCAGTAGATCAAGACCAGAACCGCTGCGGCTCCCACTGTGATCCGCGTTAAATATTCTTCCAGTACAGATCCAAAAAGAAGCCCAGCTACTACCACAGCAAGAACAAGGATCGGATCAAAAAACGTCATTGCCGCACGGAAACTGACTTTCTCCGCCGATACCGTTTCTCCGTTAACGATAAGCTTCGGCTTCGCATCTGCCTCTTCTTTTTTCCTGTCCTCTAAGGATGCCGCAAGCTGTGCATCCGACTTTGGCGGAAGCTTCTCTCCTCCGGGTGCTCTTTTGTGATTCTCTCTCTGCTCACGCAGCCTTGCCGCGATCGCACCCTTGTCATATTCCTTGCCCTCCTGCGCTGCAATATCATCAATCTGTCTGAAATACATACAGGATACGATTCCTGCCACCAGACAGACTATGCCAAGCAGCGTACTCGGGATCAATGTCAGAAAAGCGTTTAATAAGAAAAACAGCGGAATTGTCAATACCACCGATGCCCCCAGATATTTCGGGACATCCACCGGAAGATCCGCAACAACCTTTCCGGTCTGACCGTTCACCGTTGCGTAGGTGACACGGTCTTTATTCTTGTACGCCATAAACCATACCGGAAACATTGCTCCCTCAGCATCTCCTACCGTAGAATTCAGCTTCCACTGCAACGTTTTACCGGTTTCTACGATGTCATATTTCCGCAGGTTCGGGTAAGAGCTGATAAAATCCTGCGTCTTATCCAGTGCAAACTGCTCTGCGTCATCCACATATAACGAGGTGTCTATATCTGCGCTGTCCGCATAAAAGCCACTTAAAAATGCCGGTGTAAATTTCTTCATGTTCTTCGTGTCAAACGGTGCCAGATTCTCGCTGATCGTATCCGAAAACGAAGAGGATGCATCATAAGCAATTCCCTGATAATCAGCATCCAGATCAAGGTTCAGATTATAGTGACTTTTAATGATATAATCACCTCTGCGCTTCTCCGTGGTTCCTGTCAGACGGATATCCCCGCCGCCCTCATGAACGTTGTAGATCCAATACGGCATGTAAATTCCGCGAAACTCATTGATATGCTTCTCACTCTTAAGCTCCTTTGGGGCAAAGACTGCCTTTCCCATCAGCTTCATGTAAGACTTCTTACACTGCTCCTTCGTCTGACGAAACGGTATGATATACTTCGGCCGGTGCTCCTTACGAAGACGGCTCTCCAGTATCGCTGCCGATCCGCAGAAGGTACAAAAACCTGCCGCCGTGTTGTCGGTGCTGTAAATCTCGCCGCCACACTGCGGACATTTGAATACGGTTACCTCGTACTCATCCTCTGTTTCCTGCGCTCCGTTGCGTTCGGATACTTCATAAGGATCGAACTTGGAGTCACAGCTTGCGCATGCCATCATTTTTGATGGAATATCGTATCGCAGATTTCCTCCGCAATTAGGACATTCATACATACAATACCTCCTTTCGGTTTTCCTTTATGGTTAAATTATTTGCATAACATTTCCATTTATCTGATTCGGACATAAACTATGCTAAGCTTGGAATTTTTGGGGCTTGGCACAGCATCTATCTCCAGAAAGTCAAAGCTTCGGATCAGCTTGCCAAGCTTGGAATATCCGTAGTTTCGCGGATCAAAGCCCGGGATTCTTTTGGAGAGCTGAATACCGATCTCTGACTGATTGATCCATCCATCCTCATCAGATTTCAGATCAATAATATTGGCGATCTCATCTCCAAGCTCCTCCTTGGTCAAAAAGCTTTCCTCTGCATGGTCATCGTAAAAATCATAGAAAACATCATCGTAGGAAGAATATACCGGTACATTCTCCTTTTTTGATTCTTTTTTCTGTTTTTTGCCGGACTGACTGCCGCCTGCCGGTTTCTTTTTCTGCTGCTTTTTATTCTCATCCTCCGCCTTATACAGAAGGTCGAGATATTTGAAGGTCTCGCAGGCTGACACAAGAGAGATCGGTGTTTTCTTCTCTCCCATACCGATGACAAGCATGCCCGCCTCACGCAGCCGGTTCGCAAGCTTTGTAAAATCACTGTCCGAAGTGACCAGACAGAAACCGGTCACGTTGCCTGTATACAAAATATCCATCGCATCTATGATCATCGCTGAATCCGATGCGTTCTTGTTCTTTGTGTAATTGATCTGGAAAATTGGCGTGAGTGCATATTTACGAAGCTCATCCTTCCATGCCGATGCACTTCCTTCGGAAAAATCCGCATATACTCTTTTATACGTCGGTGTACCAAATTCTATGACTTCATCCAAGATCAGTTTAATATATTTGCGGGAAATATTTTCTCCGTCGATCAATACAGCTATCTTGTCCTGTTTCTGCATCCTTTACATTCCTTTCTTTTTCTGATCCATCTCCTCGTCAGCACGACAGAATACCTCCTCGTACGGCTCTGTTCCATCAGCCGACTGTGCCGTGCCATACACGATCCGAACTGCGATGTCCGGTGCACTCACAAGCGTCACATCGCTGCTGAAATCCTCAAACTCCCGCAAAAGCTCCCCGCACTTCATGTAATCGTTCCCTTTCAGAAATGCGACAAACTCGTCTCCACCGATGCGGAAGATCGGGCTGTGAGAGAACACCCTGCAGATAATACCGCACGCTGTTACGATCAGTTCATCTCCACATTTTCTGCCTCTTGTCTTATTCACTCCCGCCAGTCCCGTCACCTTAAATACTACGATTGCGTACGGCTGCTTTTGCTCCTCCTCGGACAGGGATTTTATGTATTCAGAATAATACATCTTATTCTTAACTCCGGTAAGTCCGTCACGATAGACAAGTCCGTTGATCTCCTTTACATAAGCCTTGAGATTCTGCGCCATCTGCTGGATGCTCTCCGTCAGCGTCTTCACTTCATCATTCGTGTTACACTCGATGCTCACATCCATATTACCGTCCGCAATCTCTTTTGCCGCGGCATTAAGCTGCTTTAACGGCTGAACGATCTTTTTCGTCATATATATCGTGAAACACAGATAACCGATCAGAATACTGCAGGTCACCAGCAGAATTACCATCAGCAGATGATTTTTCGGCCGGTTTGTCTCTGTGACAGGTGCAAGAAGTACATATTTCATTCCGTTATTTAACGTCTGATATGACATATGGGAATGCTTCCCTTTATAGGAAAACGGCAGAAGCTTTCCCTGATTGGTGTCTGCCTTTTTCAGGGTATTATAGAAATGATCAGAAATATCCAGTGTGCGGATCTCAAATTCATTGTCACCGGCATTGCGATAATAGACCACCCGCTTGTTCATATCCACAAGATTACCGCGTCCATTTTCGTAAATGGCACCCTCCTGCGCCAGATCCACAAGATAAGAAAAGTCCATATCGATTCCCATCACACCCACTAATGTCTTGCCAAGGTAGAACGGAATTCCATAAGAGATCATCTCCACCCCGATCGTCTCATTATAATAGGAACTTGTCCATACCGGTTTCCCGGCATTGACAGGCTGATAATACCAGCAGGTCTTTTCCACGTCCTTTTCTCCATACTCGGTAAGATCCGTCGTCATTGATTCCTTAAGGCCACTCTTGATATCGTTCTTTGCCCAGAAGAATCCATCCTTCGGTCCCGTCAGCTCCGGATTATAACGAAAATACACCCCAAGCGTTCCCTCTGTATGATCTGTCACGTTGACTGCCAATGAACACACCTGGTCGGTATATTCCTTCCGAAAATCTTCATCCTGCAGATCCTTCAGTGTGGTCAGACGGCTCCGGGCATAGTTGTAAATGATCGTTGCCGCCTGCTTTACGGTATCGAGCTGATTATCCATGCGGATCGTCTGCTCCTCGCACACTGTATTCAGTGTCGTCTTAAGATTTTCTGTCGACTCATAAACTGCATAGACGAGGCAGATGCCGCCTAACAGTAATGACATCGTCAGAAGTCCCGATATCATCAGGACTGTAAATTTGCTTTGAATTGATTTCATACTATCTCCATTCTTTTGTTCCTTCGTGCTTATCCTTCCTTATATAGTGTATCATGAATTTGCAGCATACACCAGATACTAAAATGACATTTTGTATTATAATTATAATACCTCATTTAATTCTTCGGTTCCCTCCAGCACGAAACGCCCCTCATGGATCAGCGCGATCTGTCTTCCGTCATGACAATGAACAATAATATCCCCCAGCTCATGATATGGGATCGTCACATCTGTATGACAGTTAAAATACGCCTTCTCCGGCTCGGTATGGCGAAGTGCGGAGAAGCGGTTTTCTTTTGCAATCATCTGCTTGCCGTCCGGATTATATGTGACAAGCTCTTCCTCATGAGAAAAACAGGTGTCACCAAACGCAAAATGTGGTCCTGTCTTCTCCGCGATCAGGATCGGCAGGAGGTTGGAAATGCCGTACTTCTGCCCCATCGCATAAGCAGTCGTATTCGTACCGATTGCAAACTCCCCCATCGGAAGGGTCAAATGCTGGAACAAAAGATTCTCCTCAATATAGGCTTTATTCTCCTTTTCTGTCCCAAAATTGGTACACATATATTCTTTGACCGTACCTTCCTCAATCTCCAGAGACAGGTTCTCATATTTGAGTTCGTTCAGATATACCTCGGTCACATGAAGTGTTCCATGCGTTCCCTCCAGCTTCGGTGAAGTAAATACTTCTCCAAGCGGAATGTTCACATCGGCAAGACAGTTTTCAAAATCGGTCTGACGCTCCGGATCCTCCAGCGGATGAAGCGCTACCGTCAGATCTGTGCGATTGCCGTTTCGTCCGGTTACGGTAACATATTCTCCCTGATCCAGCGCATCGATCAGCTTCTGCTGGATCACGCCGTATTTGGTGCTGTCCAACGTATTGACCCGTACGGTTTCGTCAAAGATTTCTTTGTAGTTCTGTCCAATTTCCGGGACAGGGTATGCGATGATCGTAAAGCTCACCTGATCCCCCGGTATAAATTCATTGGAAAGCAGTGAAGCGGCAGACTGGTATTCCAGCTTCTGCTTACGCTGCTTCTCGGTATATACGGCAGCCTCCTTCTTTGCAACAGGGACAAACGGCTCCTCTCCGAAAACTTCAACAACTGCCGGACCTGCATAGGCAGCCGCCAGTGTCTGATATTCCTCATAGGCACATCTTTGCTGTGCCAGCTTCCGGTCTGCCAGTGCCTTTCCAAAGATCAGTGCCTCATCAAAACGGTGATCGTAATCGTATTGCGGATTAGCTCCTCCTGAGCTGTAGCCGACCCGGATGCCTCTGCCATTGTGATAGATCAGATTGCCAACCGCACGATACATCGTCGTCTTAAGTCCCAGCTTTTCAAACCGGCACATTGCCGCACGTATCATCCGCTCAAAGCCGAGCTGATACCGGATGTTAACCGTCTGCTTAGAGGACAGATCGATCCGGTACAACTCAAATCCCTTCCGGTATCCCTCCGTATAAGTGCACGCCATATCCTCGATCTGCTTTACTTCCAACTCCTGCAGATGTCTGGCTGTTCCAAGCTCATTCTCTCCGATATATTCTCCAAAATAATACAGGTACTTCTGATCTGTCAAATCTGCCGTCATGATCAGCGACTGCGCAAAGCAGTGATCCGGATCTAACATCGCCTGTGTCCGGTCCGCAATCGTCACATCCGCATAATCATACACATAATAATACAGGGCATTCCGAAGCTCATGCGGTTCGCATTTCTCATCCTCCATCAGATCGTAGATCTCAATGAATAACTCCAGACCCGTCACCAGGAAAAACAGTCTCTGCTCAAACACCCACACCAGCGTCTCACGCAGCTCTGCATATAACAGGCACAGATACCGTCCATACTCTTCCCCGAGCACCTTCACTGCATATGCCGGGTTGGCGTAGCTCTCCCCATAGTTCTCCGGAAGGATATCCTCGTAAAGTGCATGGTTCTGCTCCTGCAGCTCCTCGAGTGACTTTGTGTAAAGCGTGCCGTCTGTGACACTTTCATATGTCTCCATCAGCATCACAAGATAACCGGAAACCTTTTCAAAATAATCTCCGGTATATTCCGGCACAACTGCTCCGCCGTTCTTTAACTCTTCGTAAACTCCGCGGACACGCCCCGCCGCAAGCTCATATCTTTCCTGATACTGCTTCTTTTCTTCCTCTGCTTTTGGATAAACAATATTCATAGTGTTTCAAATCCCCCTGTAGCATTCCTGATTATCTGTTCCCATAATAAAGAAAAAATACTGGAGCACCGCCTGTAAAAACAGTCGGCACCACAGTGTTATTGATTTAAGTCCCTTTATTGTCCGGTGCATAAGCTTTGCAAACCCGCCTCACTGCACCCTTCATATCGCCGTCGTATCCGGCTACATGATCTCCTCGATCCGCAGATATCTCTCCTTACGCAGATCAATTGCCTCTCCATCTGCCATCACTACCGGCCGCGACAGAGCATAGTTGTTGATATAGATCAGTTTTCCGCTCCTTCCATCCGAAAGACGTACGTTTTCATTGAGATAGGATTCTGCAATCCTCCTCAAAAAGATCATGATATATCGGCTGTCATACTTCTGAAAGCCCTCCTGTTCAAACAGATTGATCACATCAAACGGACATGTCGGTCCACGATAAACACGCGGAGAAGTCATTGCATCATACACATCCACGATCGATACGATCTTGGCATATTCATCAATATGTGCATCCACCAGCCCAAGCGGATATCCACTGCCGTCATTGCGTTCATGATGCTGTAGCGCCGTATAACGGATATGATAATCCAGCTTGTTCTCTGTCAGTATCGCAAAGCCATATTCCGTGTGCTTCTTGATGATCTGATATTCTTCCTCACTGAGCCTTGACGGTTTCTGAATGATCTCGAGCGGTATCCTTGTCTTACCGATATCGTGAAGGATGCCGGCGACAGTCAGAGTCTTTTTCTCTTCCTCATCGAAATCAAGCCAGTCCGCAAATACGTTGCACAAAAGCCCCACATTCATTGAATGCGCATATGTACTATCATCATAGTGTCTCAAATTCTGAACCATATCGAATGCATTGATGGAATTACCGGTATCCTTCAAAAGCATCACTACCTGACGGTACAATGCTTCGCAGTCAATCTTCTGATTCTTCTCGACGACACAGCTGATCATATTCTGGAAACCTAACACCTCTGTGTCATAATCCTCCTGAAACTTCTTAAACTCCGGACTGTTCTGTATCCGTTCCGAATAGGAGGAACGATGATACGAATTGGCCTCCTGAATACTTAAGACCTCTTCCTCGATCATAAACTGTGGTATCTCGAAACGGTGCAGCTTTGTGATGGTTCTCTCATCCAACACCGTTCCCTTTTTTATGACGATCTGATTGGCAAAATTATAAACATCCTGTCCCAGGATCATCCCCGGACAAAGCCTCGACTTGTCCATCATCTGCACTTCGTTTCACCACCTCTTGTTCAAAATAAGCCCGCTCCCCAGAGCACTCTCCGGTTTTGCGGGCAAAAGCATCATCAATCCTTATCAACAACTTCCATGAAAAAGCTTGAGTAATCTTTTCTCTGTTCCTTCGTTGCTGCAATCGCTGTCCGCGGATGCTGATTCAGATGACCTGTGATGAGGTACGGAATGTCGTACCCCCAGACAGCTCCCTGTTCCTCGAGAGGAACCATATACTTCTCAACAAACTGCAGTACCGGGAATAACTGGTACTTTGGATTCTTGAGGAATCCAAGCAGAAGCTCCATCGCGCAGTTTCCTGCGCCACGTCCCATGCCCTTCATCGTTGCATCCAGGAAGGATACGCCATTGGTCAACGCCTCGATCGTATTGGCAAATGCAAGCTGCTGGTTATTGTGTGCATGCATTCCGATATACTTGCCATACTTCTCACCGATCTCAAGGTACTGCTCACTGATATTACGGATCTGCTCCGGAAATAAAGAACCGTAGCTGTCTACGATGTAGATTCCATCTACCGGACTGTTGCCGAGCATCTCGAGCGCAGACATGATATCGGACTCCTTCGCATTGGAGATCGCCATGATATTACATGTCGTCTCATAACCCTTATTGTGTGCATCCTCGATCATATCGAGTGCTGCCGGCATCGTGTTCACATATGTAGCGACACGCACCAGATCAACCGGACTCTCATCTCTCGGATGGATGTCCTCCTTGTAATTACACCTTCCGACGTCTGCCATGATGGAGATCTTCAAATCAGTATCATTATCTCCTACGATCGCGCGGATATCCTCATCGTTGCAAAATTTCCACTTGCCAAATTTGTCCACATCAAACATTTCTTTGTCTGCTCTATATCCGAACTCCATATAATCTACGCCAGCCTTTACGTTGGTCTTATACAGAGCTTTAATAAACTCATCGGTAAAATAAAAATCATTAACCAGTCCACCATCTCGAATTGTTGCATCCAGGACCTTGATGTCCGGACGAAAAGATAATAAATCTCCTTTTTGTGCCATAATGTCTTTCCTCCGTTTCTAAAACTTTATTTCCATCGTATATTATACATAATCTCGGCATGTTTTACAATCCTTTTACTCCGATCGGAAATAAAAAGATTCTCCCATACTACAAAAAAGCTGTGATATTCACCAAAATGGAAATATCACAGCTTTCTATGCGTTTATGATCCGCCGTCAAGCGGAATCTCTTTCATTTGTTAGTGTGCCAGAATGATCTTCTTCGGACACTTCTCCGCACACTTGCCACAGCCCGTACACTTGTTCTGATCGATATGAGCCACATTATTCTCAACCGTCACAGCTCCGGACTCGCACTGTCTTACGCAAAGACCACAGCCGATACATCCGGTGTCGCAGACTGCCATAACCTTTGGTCCCTTATCCTGATTAGAACATGCCACTCCATAAGAGGCATCGTATGGAACCATCTCAATCAGGTGATTTGGACATTCCTCCGCACACTTACCGCATGCCACACACTTCTCCTTGTCAACAACTGCCACGCCGTCAACCACATGGATCGCATCAAACTGACAGGCTGCCACACAGGAGCCAAAACCCATACATCCAAAAGAGCATGCCTTGTCGCCGCGTCCCGGTATCGCTGCTGCTCTCTTACAGTCTGAGATACCGTAATAATTTGCCTTAAGCCCCGCCTTGTCGCAGGTTCCGTTACATTTCACAAAGGCAACCATCCTGACTGCCTCTCCGGCATCCACGCCCATGACCGCTCCGATCTTCTCGGCGACTGCTGCGCCTCCGACCGGGCATGCATTAATCGGTGCTTCTCCGGCCGCGATTGCTTTGGCAAGCGCATCACAGCCTGCATAACCACAGCCACCACAGTTGTTGCCCGGAAGGAACTCACGAACCTCGATCTCTTTCTCATCGACAGGCACGGCGAGCTTGATCGCTGCAAATCCCAGAAGAAGACCAATCAGAATACCGATAACGCCAATTAAAATTGCCGCATGTAAAATACCAGCTACCATTTTGTCTCCTCCCTTCTATACCAGACCGGCAAAGCCGCAGAATGCGATTGCCATCAGACTTGCTGTTACAAGTACGATCGGTGTACCCTGAAATGACTTCGGCACATCGTTGTACTCGTTGCGCTCGCGGATACTTGCCATGATCGTAATAGCCACAAGAAAACCAAGTGCGGTAAACAGACCTCTTACGACACTGTAAAGGAATCCCATACCAAAGCTCTCTCCGGCATAATCAGTTACATTATTCAGTGCCACACCAAGAACTGCACAGTTGGTCGTGATCAGTGGAAGATACACACCAAGGGATGCATGCAGTGCCGGCATGAATTTCTTAAGAACCATCTCGATAAACTGCACAAGTGCAGCAATGATCAGGATAAATGCAATGGTCTCCAGATAAGCAAGACCGGTTGGTTCCAGAATAAAATAATAAATCGGATATGTTATTGCTGAAGCAATCGTAATAACGAATGTAACGGCAGCTCCCATACCAACGGCTGTCTCAACCTTTTTCGATACACCAAGGAATGGACAGATACCAAGGAACTGGCTCAATACGACGTTGCTGACCAGCATTGATGATATAATGATCACAAATAATTCGCCCACTGCCATCAATCCTCCTTCCTGTCAGAAGCGGCTTCCTTCGCCTTGGTCTCAGCCTCGGCTTTAGCCTTTGCTTCCTTTGCTGCCTTCGCCTTCGCTGCGGCTTCTGCTTTTGCCTTGGCTGCGGCTGCCTTCTGAGCAGCTCTCTCTGCCTCTACAAGTCCCTTGTTGGCAACACTGCAGTTACCGACGCAGGATGCACAATTTCCACCGCAGGCAATCTCGTCATCTGCCTTCTCTACATTTGTCGCAGAAGGCATCTTGAGCTTATTCTGGATTGCTGTCAGGAAAGACAGAACAAGGAATGCTCCCGGTGCCAGTACAAAAAATGTAATATGATAATCATCCGGAATGAACTGATGTCCAAAGATTGCACCAGCACCCAGGATCTCACGGCAGATACCGATACAGGTCAGACCAAACGTAAATCCAAGACCCATACCGAGTCCATCAAATGCAGATGGAAGTACCGGATTCTTTGATGCATATGCCTCGGCTCTTCCGAGGATAATGCAGTTTACTACGATAAGTGGGATATATACACCCAATGCTTTGTTCAGTGATGGAAGATACGCCTGCAAAAGTAACTGGATCAACGTTACGAACGTTGCAACGATTACGATAAATGCAGGGATTCTCACCTTATCCGGAATCACCTTACGAAGCAGAGAGATGAATACATTCGACAGGATCAAAACTGCCGTTGTCGTCAGACCCATGCCCAGACCGTTGATGGCTGATGAAGTAACAGCCAGCGTCGGACACATGCCAAGCATCATCACGAAGGTAGGATTCTCTGTGATAATGCCGTTTTTCAAACGTTCTGTACAAGAATTCATAATCCATTCCTCCTATTCTGATAATGATGCAATGAAATCCAACGCACCATTGACGGCTCTTGTTACCGCACGGCTTGTAATGGTCGCTCCGCTGATCGCATTGACCGTGCCGCTCTTTGCATCACCGGAACCATCCTTCACAACGGAAAGTCCGGAGTCCCCCTTTGCCATGCCGACATACTGCTCATTCCATGAGGTCGCACTGTTCTGTCCAAGACCGGGTGTCTCGTTGGAGCAGTCGGTTACACGGATACCTAAAATATTGCCATCCTTATCAACACCAAGTGCCAGCACCACACTTCCGCCATAGCCTTTGGCTGAGCAGGTCACTACATAGCCGGCATCTGCGCCGTCCACCTGTGCCTTCATGACCTCAGAGATCTCTACATCGCTGAGGGTCTCACCCATGGCATCTGCCTTGATCTCACCGGCAGCAAGCTTCTCATTGTACTTGACAAGTGCGTCATCAACCGTCTTGTCATCGACAAATTCTGCATTCTCATAAACAGCGGCATATGCCTCTGCCTTTATCTTTTCATTCTGCTGCTCGATCGGCTTCTTTGTAATGGTATACACACCGCCCAACAGGATACCTGCGATCAGTGTGATCACGGTAAGCGCAATGGTATCATGCACCAGTGTATTGCCTGATTTTTTCTCGTCTTTATTTGCCATCCTTGATGCCCTCCTTTCCAAATGGAACAGGAATTGTCACCTTTTCGATCAACGGTACCATAAGGTTGCTGATGATGATCGCATAGGATACGCCCTCTGCAGATGCACCGTAGACACGGAAGATACCGGTCAGAATACCTAACAGGATGCCAAACACGATCTGTCCTTTCGGGGTGATCGGGCTTGTTACGTAATCAGTGGCCATGAAGAAGGCACCGAGTAAAAGTCCGCCGCCGCAAAGCTCAGCAGCAAGGTACATCATATTGAAACCGTGTCCGCCGAAGATCAGATAAAATACAGCGAAGGTTGCCAGATAGCATACCGGAATACGCCAGCTGATGACCTTGCGGATCAACAGATAAGCTGCACCGATCAACAGACAAAGTGCTGAGGTTTCACCGATCGTTCCGCCGGTTGTTCCGAGAAACATCTTCAGCACCTGTGCCCAGTCAAGATTCATGGAGCCATCCTTGATCATTGCCAGCGGCGTTGCTCCACTGATCGCATCAAGCTGTTTGTCGGACAGATATTTCAATCCTACTGCCTTGTCATAAGCAAAGGATGTCATCTGACCCGCAAAGGAGATCATCAGGAAGCATCTTGCACCGAGTGCGGGGTTCATGAAGTTCTGTCCAAGACCACCGAAAAGCTGTTTTACAATGATGATTGCAAAAACACTGCCGATGATCGCCATCCAGATTGGAAACTTGGAGCTTAAGTTCAGTCCAAGAAAAAGTCCTGTCAGAGCGGCACTTCCATCGCTGACGGTCAGCGGAAGTCCCATTGCCTTCTGCCATATGTACTCAGACAGTACACATGACGCCATACATACCACAATCAATACCAGTGCGCGGATACCGAAATTGTAAATTCCGAACAGAGCCGCCGGTGCCAGAGCAAGAAGCACATCGTACATGATCGATTTTGTAGAGGTCTTGCTTCGAACGTGTGGTGATGATGAAATATTCAATAGATTACTCACGATTCTACACCTCCTATTTCTTTCTTCTCTGGGCTGCCACATACTGGCGTGCCTGCTTAAAGGTCTGGGTCAGAGGACGTCTTGCCGGACATACAAATGTACAGCTTCCGCACTCATAGCATTCCATACCGTTTAATTTCACAAATGCATCGTAATCATTGTGCATAGCCGCCTGTGCCATCTTCTGCGGCATCAGATTGCCGGGACATGCTTCCACGCAGCGTCCACAGCGGATACACGGTGTCGGCTCATACTCTGCCACCTCATCCTTTGTCAGTGCAAGGATTGAGGAGGAGGTCTTGGTCACCGGTACATTCAGATCAAAGAATGCAAAGCCCATCATCGGACCACCGGAAATGATCTTGACCGGCTCTGTCTTAAAGCCGTCTCCTTCCGGTACCAGATCGGCATGACTGCAGCCGAGACGAACCTCTACATTGACCGGTGTATTAAATGCATCACCGGTTAATGTCAGAACTCCCCGGATCAGCGGTGTCTGCTTGCAGACAGCACGGTAGATTGCAATAACCGTAGATACATTATCCACGATACAACCTGCATCTGCCGGCAGCTTTGCAGAATAGATCTTACGTCCGGTTGCCGCATAGATCAGGGTACGCTCACCACCCTGAGGATACTTTGTCTTAAGGGGAAGCACCTCTATGCGCTCCTCATTCTGAACAGCCTCCCGCATCTTTGCGATCGCATCCGGCTTGTTGTCCTCAATGCAGATCACACCCTTCGCATTGTCGAAAAGCGTAAGCATTACCTTCAGACCTTCAACGATCTGATCGGTATATTCCATCATCTGACGATAATCAGATGTCAGATACGGCTCACACTCTGCGCCGTTTACAAGGATGTAATCAATCTTATCCGGCTCCTTCGGGGCAAGCTTTACATGTGTCGGGAAGCCTGCTCCTCCCATACCAACGATACCCGCCTCCTTCACGATATCGCGGATCTCATCCTTGGACAGCTTCGTGTAATCACGATCCTCTCCAAGCCCCTCGATGCCTGTGTACTCCTCATCATTCTCAATTACTACACAAGTTGCTTTGGAACCATTAAGAAGCATTCTCGGTTCTACTGCTTTGACGGTTCCAGAAACCGAACTGCAGATATTTGCAGAAATAAAGCCACTGGCTTCGCCAATCTTTTGTCCTACCAGCACCTTGTCGCCCTTTTCCACGATCGGAGTCGCAGGCGCACCAATATGCTGAGCCATGGAAAATACATACTCTCCCGGCAGATTTACCTGCTTGATCGGCAAATCCTTAGACAGCTCTTTTCCCTCGTAGGGATGAACACCCCCACGAAATGTTGCGTTACTCATTCCGGTTCCCCTTTCTTTGTTTTATTTTGCCGTGTCTGTTGAGATCATTTCTCATTTCCCTCACATATGCCTATTACAATCTATTCTTTTGGGACGTGATTCAGCCACAACAATTCACCTTTTATTGTATCATTCGTACGACAAAAGTCAATATTTTCACGCCGTTTTCGGTTATTTTCACCAAAATCTCGTCCCTTTTCCCATTGAGAATTTATATCAGACTTTTCCGATAATTATAAATATGTAAAAGAAAAAAGAACAAAACCTCAGAAGTTTCCTATAATGCAAGAAAAAACGCTGTGCAAATGCACAGCGCCCCGTATGTTAAGCTGATAACGGGAATCGAACCCGTGACCTCCGCCTTACCAAGGCGACGCTCTACCGACTGAGCCATATCAGCAATCAACATGCGATATTATATAATACTTTCACCAAAAATGCAAGCATTTTTTTATTCTTCTTCCATAAATTTCAGGTACAGTTTCCGCAGGATAAACGCTGCCAGCAGCACCGCCACAACAACGACTCCGCCCACGATGTACTTCTTGTAGTCCTTCTTCTCGGTAAATGCAGTCAATGGCGAATCAACGATCTTCTTATCCGACTCTGACTCCACATACTCCTTCCCCAGATCCTTTTTGATGTACTTGATCGCCTTTTTCTTTATCTTACCCTTTTTCATGACTGCAAGATTCTCCATAATGACCTTCTTTTTCTGATCATAGGAAAGCTTTTTAAAGCTTTGATCCCGATCCTGTGCCGCCATGTCATCATCCGTCGCCAGCCACTCCCCGGTATTGTGACTGTCGCGGAGAGTCTCCTTCCCCTCCGCCGTCTCGCCATACACATACTCCCTGTTCCGATAGAAGATCATGTCCGCGGGCGTCTTGCTGTTAATCTGCAGAAAATGGTCGGATTCATCATAGCTGAAGTATATCTTTCCGCTATAATCGTCCAGCTGCAGACGGAATTTGCAGAAATCCTTTCCGTTGCGGGTAACAAGGAAATAATACTCAGATACGCCTTTCTGTGAATACCAGATATTATAAATGTAAAACGGCCGGCAGATCCGAAGCACATCATCATCCTTCACCTTCTTCATCAGTTCACCAAGCTTATTATCTTCCTTGGAAACCTTCTTGGTGTAACTGACATAATCGTCCTCGCGAAGCTGTGCATATTTATTATATTTCTTTACCGCCTTGTCCACATGCTTCCGAAATAACGGCTCCACATTCTTCAAAATGTAAGACGGCATCTCCTTCCCATAAATACCATTAAAATCTGTCTCAAGCGTGTACGCTTCTGCCTGCTTTGCCCCGGCAGCAATGCTTCCGAGTACCGCCAAAATCCCCATGCATAAAAGTAATGCTGACTTTTTGATTCTCCCCATAGTCATCCCCCTCTCTTTTTCTAAATATACCATGGGGATTTATCTGTTTTCTACCCTACTTTTTTAAGGTATTATCTATAATTATTACATATTTCCATCTGCCATCAACACAGCGTTGAGCATAACCGACGCCCCCTCCGTACACTGCTGTGGAGAAGAATATTCCTCCTCACAGTGTGACAGTCCTCCTTTCGACTGTACAAACACCATTGTAGTCGGCAGCATATAGCCAAGATACTGCGCATCGTGTCCTGCCGCACTCGCTCCGAGGTGGGATTCAGATGTTTCGAAAGGCACTTGCAAATGATCCGGAATTTCTCCTGATAGATGAGCCTTTCGGTGCGTTGGATGCACAAACCCGTCTCATCATGCAGGAAATTCTCCTGAAAGTCTGGGAGGACACCGGCAAAACGATCCTTTTTGTCACGCACGACGTCAACGAAGCTGTTTTCCTTGCTGACAAGGTATATGTTATGACAGCCCGCCCCGGCAAATTAAAATATATTCAGAACATCGATTTTGAACGTCCACGTCATCCGGATATCAATACACTTTTAAAATCTTATCCTTTATTTGTATGCCGCGTCGATGAGCATTACAGCGAAATGACTGACGTTTATATAGAAAAAAATCAGCTGCACCCAAGCAAAATTGTTGAATTAGGCAGTCTTCCCGCGATCAAGAAGGCAGTTCTTAATGGCATCGGCGTTGGTATTATTTCTTCTCCTGTCATCCGGCAGGCACTCGATCAAAACATTCTGGTCTCTCTAGTTTCGCGTGCGGAGCCTGTTCATGTATTCTCATCTCTTATCATCTTAAAAAGTAAGACCGAATGGCCAAATGCCCAGGAGTTCATAGAGCTTCTTCCGGATACCTGGGATTCGGCGACGACATATTAAACGGCATTAGCGGTACGATTGTTTTCAAATTATGATGTAAAAATAAAAGACCCATTTTATGTCCAATCGACCAGACCCATGTCAAGCTTTTATTGAATTACGATAAATTTTTATTGACATTTCCGAAAATCCATGTTATAACAGATTTATCGTAATACGATAAATCATTATGTGCTTATTTAATTTGGCCAATGAACGCACAGCAGGGGGAGATAACGATTCAACAATCAAATATATTTAAAAACTCAGGCAGCCTGAAGCTTTCTGCATTCATCGTCTTTCTGGCATTGTTGATGATCGGCTGCATGTTCCGGAGCAGAAACGGTAATATTCATTCTCAATTTCCGCCTGGAAAGGATGCACTGTGCTTCCGGGATACCGGACAATATCCGGACATTGTCAGCTACGAGTACAAGGGACGCATCTATGTTCCGTATGGCAGAAGAAAAGCCGGTTACGGGAAACCACGCGTCCGTGAGATTGATCATTGCATTGGTTATGTTAAAAACGCTGATGCAACATCCGGGGAACAAATAAAAGAAGCGAACAATACGGATAGCGGTGTGTATCTTTATACATTAAAGGGGGACAATGCTCACTGCTATCTACTGGAATATATGGAAACCGGGCTGATGGATGAACCAACCTATTTAAGAGCTTTTGATACGAAAAAGCAGGACTTGAAACAGCTCGATCCAACAGAATATATAGAGCCCGACGATGTATATGAGACAGCAAACATCTGGAAACATTAAAATTAAAATATTAAAATTCACGACAGGAAAGGATTTGATTAATATGGAACAGAAAACATTGGCAAGATGGCTTAAAATAATTATTATCGGCACAGGTTTGTGCGGCATAGTAGTCGGCGCATTTCTTCTGCCGGAAATCGGATCAGAAATAATAACTGCATACAAGGAATTTTCTTCGTGGAGACTTCCATGGCTTGTATTTCTGTGGCTGACTCTGATTCCCTGTTATGCGGCACTGGCAATCAGCTGGCAGATTGCCGACCGAATCGGAAAAAACCGCTCCTTTACCATTGAAAATGCCGTAGGGCTTGGCCGGATTTCAAAGCTGGCAGTCGCTGATACCGCTTTCTTTTTCATCGGAAATATAGTATTGTGGTTATGTGGCTGGAATCATCCGGGTATTGTACTCGGATCACTGCTAATCTGTTTTGTCGGAATTGTAATCGCTGTAGCGATGGCGGTATTGTCCCATCACACAAGGAAAGCCGCTGCACTTCAGGAAGAAAATGATCTGACGATATGATCACTACCACGAAAGGACACACGTTATTATGGAAGAATTATTACCGGGAAAGATTATATTTAATATTGATGTGATGCTGGCAAAACGTAAAATGAGTGTCACAGAATTAGCAGATAAAGTGGGGATCACAATCGCCAATATGTCCATCTTAAAAAACGGAAAAGCCAAAGCGATAAAGGTATCAACCCTGATCAAGATCTGCCATGCGCTGGACTGCCAGCCCGGCGATATATTGGAATACCAAGAAGAGTAATTTGATTTAATTTCATAGCATTACTTTATATATATATTGTATTCTCACTCCTTGCTTTGTACCCATGCTATTTTGTTGCGTGGGATTCATTGCATAAATTCTTTACATCATTCCAACTTAACACCGAATTGTTTAGCAATCAATTTTCATTTTCCATATAAAAAAGGTGCCGCACGATTGTGCGGCACCCCTTTTATATGGTTATCCGATATATTCCATTATTTGAATTTCTTATATCCGCTCTTCTTCAGAAGCTTCACATTTGCTTTGCGAACCTTTGCGGAAGCGCCCTTAACCTTAATCTTCTTCTTGCATCCCTTGAAGGACTTCTTAGCGACCTTCTTCAGTTTTGCTTTCACCGTCAGAGTCTTTAACTTCTTACAGTTTGCAAATGCTGCCGATGGGATGGTCTTAATGTTCTTATTCAGGGTGATCGCCGTTGCCTTAGATCCCTTGAATGCCTTAGCGCCGATTGCTGTTACCTTGTAACCTGCTGTCTGCTTCTTGATTGTTGCAGGTACATTAAGCTTCTTAGCCTTAGCACCCTTCTTGGTCAGACCAACTACCTTTACGGTACCCTTAGCTGCTGTTGTAGCTGCCTTTGTCACCTTGTACTTGTAGTTACCGGAAGTAAATGTAGCATTTACCTTAGGTCCAACGATAGATGGAGCACTTGTAACAGCTGCCGGTGTTGTTGTCTTTGCTGCAGGTGCAGAAGCAGATGGTACTGCTGATGGCACGTTTGAAGGTGAAGCTGAAGGTACCTGTGTTGGAGCAGCCGGAGACTCAGCTGGTTTCGCATTCGGATCGATCTGCTTTCCTGTCTGCGGATCGATATAAGTACCATTTGCAACATCCTTCAGAAGCTGATCAAGACCAGATACTGTAAATGTGATCTCAATGCTCTGTGATGGAAGTTCAAGTTCCTCATTAGCACTTGCATCATCTAATGGATGACTTCCCTCATCAGCCCACTTATCGATTGCCATGAATGTGTAGTAATCATTCTTGTTTTCCTCAGTCTTCGGTGGGAGTACAGAATCCTTCAATACTTCCTTACCGTCAAGCTTGATTGATTTTGCTGTAACTGTAACGCCCGGATATGTCTTCCATGCAATATCTGTAGCAACACCTAACATGTTAAATGCATTTGCTGCTGAAAGATCAATTCCATCAATTGATACGGTGTAATCACCGTCCTTGTCAAAGTATACATCCTGTACCTTTGTCGTATCAGCAGCCTCATTACCGGCTGCCCTAATATACTCAAATGCATGTGCATCCTTAGCCAGCTTCTTCTGTGGCTTAAATGCATCACGATAATCCCAGGAAGCTGTCTGATACATCAAGTATGCATGTGCACCCTTCTTCTCCCAGAGAGACTTATCGATGTACTTACCATAAGAAATCTCAGGAGTATCATCATTCAGAGCCTTACCTGTCTCAGGATCGATGTAAGAACCATCTGCAATATCCTGAAGCACTTTATCCAGTCCAGTAACTGTAAATGTAAATTCAATACTCTTAGATGCTACCGGAAGCTTCTCTGCATCATTCAGTTCATTCAGCGGGAAGAACTCCCCCTCCTTTGCATATGCGTTAACAGCCATGAAGGTGTAATACTTGTTATCTTCCTTTACAGTCAGATCAAATGGAGCATCTGTTACTTCCTTGCCATCTACCTTCATGGTAGCATTGGTAATCTTGATTCCTGACTCTTTGTAGGTCTTGTAATCGATATCTGTAGCAATACCAAGCATCCTGTAATTGTTTGCTGCACTCAGATCAACACCGTCAAGAGAGATTGTATACTCGCCGTCCTTTGTGATCTGAACATCCGTTACCTTTGTATTTTCCTTTGTTACCTCATTTCCACCGGCCTGAATATACTGATAAGATCCCTCATCCTTGCCAAGGCTTCTCAAAGGCTTGTATGCGTTACGATAATCCCATGTTGGTGTCTGATAGGTAATATATGCATGAAGTCCTTTTGTCTTCCAGAGTGTCTTATCTACATAATCACCAAAGTGAACATCACTGTCATCGCCATTCGATGGTACACCACCTGAGATCTTTGTCATGGTAGCATCACCGTCAGCCTGGTTGATCGTGTTATAGAAATCAGCGATATCCTTGTAGATCTGCTTGCACTCAACACGGTCGAAGTACTGGCTTGTCTCCCAGAGGCAAGGAACTGCACTGATCTGCTGTGCTGCTGTAAAGGTATCGTTATACCACTGTGTTACACTGGCATCAACACCAGCCGGGTTACATACGGCACACTCACCGATAATGATGCCATAACCGTTATCAGAGAACTTCTCCTTCATCTGATTGAAGTACTCATATGTTGCCTTCTGGTCACCAACAGTATATGTACCTGTACCACCGTCACCACAGAAATCCCATGGAGTATAGTAATGAACAGAGATGAACAGCTTGTCCTTACCGTTCTCAGCAATATCGGTCGGCATCTTGTATCTGTCATCTACTGTCTTGGAGATATCAGTATCATATCCCGGAATCAGGAGATGTCTGTATGTGTTGTTGCCGCCTGTGCTGCGGACAATGTCAACAAACTTCTGGTTGATCTTATTGGTCATCTCATATAACTCGTCTGTCTTTAAGTTACCACCTAAGGTTACGATATCCTTACCTGAATTGTCCGGCTTTGCATATCCCTTTGCAGGACCATTCAGACAGATTGCATCGTTCAGACGGGTTCCAAGCTCCTCGTTAGCACCCTCGAAGATCAGGTGGTCAGAGTAATCTTTGAAACGCTCAGAGATCTGTGTCCAGTAGCTCTCATAACGAGTCCATGCTGCTGCACGTGTCTCCTCGTCAGCTACCTTGTTGCCATCTGCATCTTTCTTGCAGGCACCAAACTGCCCCCACCACTGGTTATCCCAGTGATCATTGACGATAACATACATACCCTCGTTCAAAGCGTAGTTTACGATCTCCTCGATACGTCCAAGGAACTCCTCTCTCAGAGTATATGTACCATCATCGATATCTGCATTGGACCATGCTACCGGAATACGAACGGTATTGATACCATATGAATGTAATGCGTCAAAATACTCCTGTGTGGTTACAGGCTGTTTCCACATGGTCTCGCCATCTGTTGGTGTAGCATCTTTCTTCTGGTCAACCGGGATAACTGCCTCCATGGTATTACCAAGGTTTACCCCGGCACCCATCTCGTTCTCGGCGAGCCACTTTGAAGATAATTCCTTACGAACAGTTCCGTTATCCTTAACCGTCATCTTTGTGCCGGTACCCTGGATCGTTACCTCTCTGCTCTCTCCTTCTGTAATGTTGGATGCTTTCTCCGGAAGCTTCTCACGAAGTGTGATCTGATCCGGTGTCAGCACCTCTGTAAATACGGTTTTGTCATCCTCTGCTGCTTCTGCGGTCTTTGTTCCGATTCCACCAACACTGAAGCTGGTAACAACCATGGAAAAACTCAGACAAGCAGCTAAAAGTCCTTTAAGATTTTTCTTTCTCAAGTCTTTTCCTCCTCTTTCTTGATATTCTCATTGTGAAGATTCATGATCTCTTCTTCCGAGATCGTTTGCTATAGCATACACATATATTGTACACAAATATACGGCAACATTCAAGGAATTTATTGTTGATAATCACCACGAAAAATAGAGCAAAAATATAGTAAAAATTCAATCTTTCACAAAAAATACCCTTAAAATACGAAAAAAGCAGGCGAATACATCACCGCAAAATTTTCATTATCTGCGGCGGTATGTAACCGCTCTGCTCTTTGTCACGGCAGCACCCGAATTGATGCCTGCCATGCTTCTATTCCCTTCTATTTGTAAAAAACAATACTGCTTCCGACGATCTTTTTGCTTTGATACATAGCACTGTCCGCCTGACGATATAGCCGCTCAAAATCCAGATCATCCTTCCTGTGGAATGCAGCGCCCATACTCACATGGATCACTCTGCCGCCAAGCTCCGGAATACGGATATCCTGCATCCGCCCGATCACTTCATCCGCAAGCTGCTGTCCATGTACATCATCCAACATCCCCGGAATGTACATGGCAAACTCGTCTCCACCAAGCCGCAGAAGTGTGTCTTTTTCGCCACAGATCCCCTGCAGTGTTTTCGCCACGGCAATGATCACCTCATCCCCGACTGCATGTCCGTATGTGTCATTGATTGATTTAAATTTATCACAGTCAAGGATCACAAACATGCCCGGAATATTCTGTGCGATCGTTTCTTTAATCTTGCGCTCTCCACTGCCGCGGTTGCGAATCCCTGTCATCAGATCCATCTCTGACAGATACAGGAGACGGTTTTCTCTGCGCTTTTCCTCATCAATCACCTCAACTGCATACAGCACATGCAGTAAGTGTCCGTCCTCATCCTCATCCACCTTGATAAAACGTTCCCTGCACCATCCAGATACATTTCCAAGGTATTCATGGGCGATCGTGCATTTACCGCACATCCGATCCTCTAAGGTGGAAATGTCCGTAAATTTCCGAACGCTCTGTGCATACTTCTCATTGGCAAGCACTTCCATCACATTTCTGATCTGTACGGCAAAATCATCACCGCCCTCCGCACTGATCTGCTGCTCGATATGCGGTGTTGTCTTGATCATCTGAAATCTGCCGCTCTGCACATTGACCAGATGCATTGACAGATATATCTGCGCCAGTGCGGAATAGCTGTTCAGGCTCGCTTCCTGATTGGACTTATCAAAGGAATTGCGCAGCTTGAGAAGCGACACCAGAAACGTTCCGATCATGTCCAGAAAAAGGGACAGTTCTTCCATATCGGTATCTCTCGGATTGTCCACGCCGAAAAATCCGCTGATCTGACCATGATAACGAAGTGCACTCACTGCAACACATTCTATCTTCTGCGGTGCCAGCGTCTGATAAGTCATAGGATATTGTTCCTTTATATCCTCCACATTACGAATGATCACATTCTCATCCCGGTCAAAGGTATCATACCACCATCCGATGATATCCATATCGACATCCTGAAGAACATCAATCTGGGGAACAATCCCCTCCTTGCACCACTCATAGGTATTATTGGTCACATGAGTGTGCAGATCATCCTCAAAAATATAGATCCGGTCAGAACCAATATGATTACCAAGGAATCGGATAAATTCCTGAATCTGCTCGTCCGGATTATCATGCTCCATCGCCGAACGCATCGCCTTATTAATGATCAGCTCACATCTTATCTCTGTTTTCATAATAATCTTGTATCCTTTCTCCCTGAAATACCCCTTTTATCTTCCTGACTATTTCTTTAACGTTCCCTCTGCGAGATCTCTCTCCGTCAGATAACCGGTCGAAAAAGCCGCATTGCATTCCGCAATCTCCTTCGTTCCATTAATATAATCGGCATAAAGATCCCACAGATCCATGCCTCCGTCCGCTTCAAGTCCATCGTCATCCGGAAGCCATTCACGGATCAGTGCGATCCGTTCTTCCTTTGTTGTATCCCTGATCAATATTGATTTCATAGCCATGATCCTCTCTGCAAAATAAGTCGATTTAAATACATATTATTTCACCCTGTCCATAATGTCAACCATTCACACTGCTTGACATATACTATATATAAACTTATAATGAAGTTGATTATATTCTCATTTTCATGAGAACATCATCAATACCAAAGGAGGATTTGAAAAATGCAGCAAAGAAGTATTCCAATGTACATCATTCTGTCCATCGTGACCTGCGGACTGTTCGGTCTGTACTGGTTTATCGTTCTGACAGACGAGACCAACGAGGTGACCGGTCAGACACAGCTTGCCAGCGGTCCTATGGCTCTCATCCTTACCATTATCACCTGTAACATTTACGGTTGGTACTGGGCTTACAAGATGGGCGAGAAGGTTGATATGATCAAGGCACAGAATGGTCAGTCATCCAGCAATTCCGGTATCCTGTTTATTATCCTGCAGGCACTTGGTCTTGGCATCGTCAACTATGCACTTGCGCAGGATGCCTTAAACCATACCGCATAATGCTGTTACACTTTATGGAATGACAGAAGTAAAAGGATCTTTAAAATGAAAAAAGAACGAATCCGGAGATTATTGATACGCGACAGTATTGTGGTTGCAATTCTTGCCGTTTACGGCTCGATCGTCAGCCTGACTCATTGGAGTATTCCATGTATCGTTTATCAGCTCACCGGATTACAATGTCCGGGATGTGGGATATCCCGGATGCTTCTTGCAATGCTGCACGGGGATTTCCGTGCAGCATTTTCTTTTCATCCGTTTCTGTTTGTAACATGGCCTTTCATCGCTTATCTGATTCTTCGCATGGATCATCGCTACGTGAACGGTTACGGAATGACACTGAAAAAAGCAGACACAATTCTTGCCTGCTTTTATATGATCGGACTGGTCATTTTCACAATATGGAGAAATCTGTCCGCGATTTTATAAGCGGTATGCAATTATCCCCGAAAAACACCTCATCATATAAGAAGCCGGTCTGCGATTTCAGACCGGCTTTTCTTTAACGAATCCGATACTGACAGATCATACTTTCCTGTCCGTTTTTCCGGTCAGACTCTATCGCAAAGGTATCTTCGGTGAGCCAATGCACGGAAGACTCCTCAGACTGCGTCAGATTCTTTCGTTCCAGCAAGTATAATTTCCGTTCCGGCACATCAAGAATCCCAAGCTTTCGGATTCCATTCTCCGAGAAACGCGCCGACAAAAGAAGCTTGTCGCCGGACACATTGATCAACACAGATTCCGTATTAAGATCAGCATCCATGCCTTCCAGTTTTATCCGTTCCCCGGTCAGCTCATCCACCAGATATGTTGTTCCATTCTTCGTGAAAAGATCATACCGCCCGCCGGTAAATGCCACCCTGTCGACTTCGTTCGTCTCGTCATCCTCTTCCCCGATCACGACATGATGAAACAGCTCTTTGTTTTCTCCCGACTGCAGATCAAAACGATAGCAATCGTAGCATTCCTCTTCTGTCCCCTCTGATGCCGTTCCGATGATCATAGTATTTCCCAGAGCACGGACAAACCGGATATCCTTTTGCTTTGTCAGTTCTTCCAGAGACACCGCTTTCTTCTGCACAGTATCAAACCTGTAATACTTTGCCGTTTTCTGTGTCTTTCCCACAAGCGCGCAGTAATACCGGTCCGATATTGTCTCCCAGTTTGTTATCACGGGATAATTGCACAGGCGTTTTCCATCGATCCGGATATTGCGGAAAATATCGTTAAGCTTTGCGGTATTAATATCCTGCATGTCCCCATCACACCGCAACGGATACTCATACGTCCCCTCGTCAGACTCCTTCGACAGAGTAAGCCAGAAACCACCAGTATCATCAACGGATAATAAAAACCGTTTCTGTCGAATCTTTCGTTCCTCCCGGTCACCACGATACAGATCATAAATATTTCTCACATACTGTTTCCCCTGATAAGAAATAACGTTGGCATTTGCGAAGCCCTTTTGTCCCTGCCAGCAAATCGTTCCCTTAAAGGAACGGATATTCCGGATCGGCACACATGCATTATTCTGAACGGAAAAATATGTCTCCTTCCCCCGATCTGCGGAAACATAAATATCCTCATACGGTTCGACCGGCTTCTTTGCCGTCACATACTGTACCTCCAGAATATCATCGATCTTCTTGACCGGCGAAACGTCGATCACAGCTTCAGAAGACTTCGCCGTCCCGGAAGCTACCGGTGCATGCGGTTTCCGGATCTCCTCTCTGCCATTTAACCGCACAATGGAAATAACCCACTGACGAAACTGCGCATTGACCTGATACGCTGTAGAAAGGGCAAGTGCCACCAGGAGCACCGCAACAGCTACCCGGCGCCATGCCGACGACTTCGCATTTCTTCCCGTAATGATTCGCACTGTTTTCCCACAATCTCTTTCTAAGACACCATCAATACAAGAATCCGTTTCCGCCAGACATTCCTCGATAAACCGGTCTTCAATCTCCCCATAGGCACGCAGTAATTTATCGGTCATCGCCATAGCCTCCCTTCCTCAGATGCGCTCTCAGCTTCCGATTCTCCCTTCTAAGGATCGACTTGACCGAGTTGATATTCATATTCATATCCGCCGCAATCTGAACAACAGAGTCCATGAAGAAATATCTCCTGACCAGGATCCTTCTCTGTTTCGCCGGCAATTGTTCCAGGAAAGCATTGATCTGTTCCGTCAGTTCCCCCAACTCGATCCCCTCCGTCAGATTTGGCGTATCAGAAAATGTTTCTTCCAGCTCTTCCAAGGAGACCGTCTGCTGCCGGCTTCGTTTTCCTGCCAGATTATAGTCCAGCCGGTTCATCGCGATATTCCTTGTAATCTTACAGAGAAATGCCCGGAAATAAGACGGACGTTCCTCCGGAATGCGGTTCCATACCGCAAGATAAGTATCCTGCACACATTCCTCTGTGTCCTCTCTGGAATGTAGAATGTGCTCCGCAATATGGCTACATAATTTGTCGTATTTCTTTTTCGTTTCCCGGATCGCTTCCTGCGAGCGCGACCAGTATAGTTCAATAATATCCGTATCTTCCATGCAGTTTCTCCTTTCGCCGTCCATCCCATAAGTAGGAATTTACGGCGAAAAAGTTTCACTTCCCCTCATCATATCCTTAAAAATGATAGGCATCTACCCATTCCTTCATAAGTGTTTCCTGCCTTTTCTGTAGCTTCGCAGTACGAGCTTCATCCTCCCCGTCATCCTGCGCCACCATATACAAGGAATAGGTGACTCCGTCTCTGGTAAGATATGCGTTTTTCTTATAAAACATATATTTTCCGGTTCTGGAGCTGCTGTCCACGACCAGCCACTCGTCTCCATCTGCGGATTTTAATTTTGTCTGTTGATATTCCACATTGCCGCCCTCAGAAACGCCTGTCTGACCAGCATCTAAATGGGAGCCCTTAAAAAATATCTCCTCCCACTGCTGCAATCGGATATGATCGATCTCATATTTATGCTCGAGCATCACCTGATCCATCGTCACATCACGTTCTCCCCTCACGCTCGCATACAACGACACCGTTATCTCGGATGACCTATAATTCCAGTCTGCCGTCACCAGCTTATCATACCCAATAAAATCAACTGCCTTCTTATCTGAGTCAAAAGTCTTCTGACAATAGCCCGGCATTTCGTCGGTATGCGCAAAGTCCATATTTTTGTTCTGTTCAATGATCGTTTCCTTCATGCTGTCAAGCTGACCATGAAGCTCGTTAAAGTCGACCTGCTGCTTATCCCACTTCACGGTATAGCCGGAACCACTATCGCCGGAGTGCTTCTCGCTCACAAATATTCCGAGCTTCTGCGCCGCATATACGGCTGTTCCCATCGCCAACAGGATCACCAGAACAACCGCTGCTGCCTTAAGCGGGAAATACGCCTTTTTCTTTCGGGAAGAACACTCTGCCCAGGATTGTGTCAGAAAACGGTCATCAATACCGGAAAGATATTCCAATCGATTTACTTCCTTCATATGCGATATCTCCCTTCTAAATAATTCTTAAGTCTCTTTCTCATACGAAACAGACTGCTTTTGATCCTGCTCGCTCCATAACCGGTCTGTCCGCACAATTCCTCGATCGATTCTCCGAACCAATAACGATGCACAAACAGATAACGGTCCTGAGCCCGCTCCTTTTCCAGAAATTCATTGATCAGCTCCGTCAATAAGCTTTCCTGTTCCACCTTATCCGGAATAATGTTTTGAAGCTCATTCGACAATTCCACAACCTCAGCTTTACGTTTCTGCCGCTCCATACTTCTGATCATATTGAGTGCCTTATTTCTGCATATTCTGGCGCTGTACGCAAATAAATTGTCCGGCCTGTTCGGCGGAATACTGTCCCATACGGCAAGCAGTACATCATTCATACATTCCTCCGCATCCTGTGCAGAAACAAAATGACCTGCCAGCATTTTCAGCTTCGCCGCATACTGATCCTGAAGTGCCTTTATGCCATCCTCTTCCCGGTTCCATAGCATTGCTATGATCTGTTTTTCATCCATAGAATACTCTCCCTTCTACTTATAAAGACACTTTTTCTGACCGACAGGTTTCGCTTGTTAAAATTTAAAAGTGAAATTGGAAATTTTTATTCTTCATCTCCTTCAACAGTTTCTACTCTTCATAATAATTGGTGTATTGTTCAAAAATCTCCTTTACCCTTCCATATGCCGCTTTCGGACGACGATATTCATCCACAACCCCCTTATTATTCATTTCTCTCGGACGACCTGCAAACCATTCACTGCTCACCCGCACATCACAAAACTGCCAAATATAAACACCCATGCTTTCTGAAAACTTCAAGCATTCTGACACCTGTTCAGACAGCGCATCTGCCTGATATTCCTCTGTCCATTTTCCGTGATAAGCATTATGACAGCCATACAAGCCTCCTGCTCCGATCTCGGAAACAATAAAAGGCTTACCCTTTCCATTTCCGTCCTCGACGATCCAGTCATATACCTCATTTAAATAATCGCGGACCGGCTTGTCCACATACCATCTTGGATATAGATTGCAGGAAATAACATCCGGCAGATCAAAGCAGATATCACCGAAAAATTTGCAGCTCGCAAATGTACATGGTCTGCTGTCATCCATTTCACGTATCAACCGAAACTGCTTCTCATAACAGGAACGCCCAAACAATGTTTCACTCGCACATTCATTTAAAATTCCCCAAATAAAAATACATGGATGATTGTAATGATAAAATATCATTTCCCGGATAACCTGTTCCGCCTGCTCCTCAAACAATGGATGTTTCATCCTATCTTCTTCCAGGCCGCGTGCATGATTTTCTTCCCAGACCAGAATGCCAAGCTCATCACACAGATCTAGAAATATTTCATCGTTCGGATAATGTGCCGTCCGGATGGAATTTGCTCCCATCTGCCGTATTAGAACCAGATCATTATATATTGTCTGATACGGCAGCGCACATCCATAATCCGGATGATCCTCATGACGGCATATTCCCTTGATCCGAAGTCTTTTCCCATTCAGCAAAATGTATTTACCCTGAACACATATCTCACGAAATCCAAAACGCTCCATCAGATCATCAATCACTTCATCCTCTCGCAGCATTTGCAATTCCACCTGATACAGCACCGGCGTCTCCGGACTCCACTCCTCAATCCCATTGATCTTCAAATCGGTACAAAATTCATAATATTTTTTAGCAGTATCTGCAAGTTTCCATTCAAAAGCAGTATCTTTTATTTTCCCTTGAATGGTAATATCCTCCTCGTCGTTCTGTCCGATTTTCAGTACATTGACTGCTGCCTTAACCTGAACATGCCATTGTTTATTTTCGCGATATGTTTTCACATGAACATATTCCAAATACAGATCACTGAGTTCTTCTACGACAACACCTCTTGATATTCCGCCGTAAGACATATAATCGTTCGGAACATGAAGCGCACTGTCTTTATGAAAACGATTATCCGCCTTGATCTCCAGCATATGTCTGCCCGGTTCCAAATCACTGACAACGACGGAAAACGGCGTATAGGCATTGTAATGATGTCCGATCTCATGTCCGTCCAAATAAACCGTTGCAGTATGGCTCACACCTTTACACTCAATCCGTACATTTCCCTGTGCCTGAAAAGTTTTACGATAAATCCCCTCTCCTCTGTAATCTGCAAAAAGCGGATGGTTCTCCCAGCAGCCAGGCACAGCAACCGGAAACTTCTGTCCTGCATAGTTTCCTGCACATGGTTCAAATTCCCATAAACTTTCGGTTAATTCCATTTGCTTTCTCACATAATGTGTCTTAAATGTCCGAATCATTTGATTCAATGCCTCCCCTCTTTAAAGCAAGTTCTAATCATAAATAATTTTATTATCCTCATAATAGTTCATATTATCTCCGGTCTCATCAACCACAAGTCCTCTTACACCAGCAGCGAATAATATTCCCACGGCCAGATGACATCATCAAAACAGTTTTCCATATATTCCCAAATATCATCATCCGCATATCCCATCATCCGAAAGATCACACATACACTTTCCCGCAGCTCCCCATAGGAAAGCGTGCCTTTTCGCGGCTGCAAAAACAAAACCTGCAGCAACACCGCATACTCCATTGCCATCCATTCTAACTTCACAAGAATATCCAGAACCTGCTCCGTTCCCGGCGTGATCAGTGCCGATGATATCTCCTCCGCAAACAGATTTCGAAGATGCTTCTCAAAAGGTTGAATCTTCTGCCGAAAATCATCCCATTCCTTCGTCTGCCTGTTATCTAATTGCTCTGCCGCATCCGCAAGCGGCAGCAAAAAATCCGTATATATATTTTTTCTGCGGTATATCTCAGAAACATCCAGAAAGAGCAGATTATATTCTTCCATTCGATCGCTTGTCATTTCTTCATTATCGCCGATTGCATCCTGAATCGCCTTAAGATCTGTTGCATTCTTATAAACTTGGAACTTCTCCTCCAGGCTTCCATTCTCTTCCAGTTCATTCAGATCCTTTACGATCAGAAAACAGATTTCCAAAGCAGTATTTAACTTGAGTCCCTTTGTAGTTACAATTTCCAACAGCCAGTCCCTGATTTCAAATAATATCGGATTAACCTCCGTAATTTCCCCACATGCCGTTTTGCTTTCTTCCCGTTCCTGAAGCCAAAAAGATTCCTGCTGCCACAGCAGATCCAACACTGCCGGACAGCCCGGTGTCAGCGCACGCTCAATCCTTCCGTTGTATATGTGCTCCTCTCTCGGAAAAGTCTGACAGGTGTGCGAAATCGCCTGATCTCCATCCCTTATGACAATTTTACATAATTTCTCATCATTCAGAAACGGACACATCCCATCCTGTCCAAGTGCAATAACATATCCGTCCTCACCCTGCTTCACATGGCTTTTCCATTCCTCGTCCCATCGAAAAAATGTCCCATCATCTACTGCAATACGCCACTGCATGCAGCAGGTCATGGGACATTTCGATGCAGTACATTGAAATTGTTCATAATAATCCGGTTGATATAATTTCATAGTAATCTCATATTCCTTTCTCAACCCTAATCTTTCTTCGCACTCTGCTATGAAGATACCTGTTTAAAAGCAAAAAATCTGCGCAGATCATTTGCTTTCATCCAAAAGAAAATTACCTGTGTAAAATACTACAGACCTTCGTTGTAAATCTTCGTAATTGCCGCCTGTGCTTCCTCCATCTCATGCTTCTTCCGAAAACGCTCACGATCCTCCAGAATTGCAAGCATTTCATCAACCACCATTTCCACGCTCGGATTCGTCATCCGATACAGATACCCCAGCATCCGCGTCGCAGTATAATCGGTGTTCATATATTTGTATGCAATCTCACGACATAATTCCTCCGGAAAATTCTTGTCCATCAGTGCCCGATACACCTCCGCACTGCGCGAGGAATTTTTATTACTTCTGTCCATCAAATCGTCCTCTCTTTAGAATCGTATATTTCTACTTTGTAATTATTTTCTGATCACTTCTTTCCCAGCATCGTTAGTAATAATAATTTGTTCATCATCTTTCCACTGAACAGAATTAACGGAATTTAATTTCACTCTCTGTGTTTTTACCTTTATGTATTTATCTCCTCTTTTCGCCAAAAGCACGACATGAAACTTCTGCGTCTCACCATCCTTCAAATACTTTCCAACAACGATCGCAATGTCACCATTTGTATGATTCACAGCAATATTTGTAATCCGTTCCTTCTTCTCGGTTTGATACAGAAGCTTATCTTCCGAATTAAGAAGTTTATGGTTCCCTGAATCACCAGATGTCGCTTCCACATACGCAAGAGAATCCAGCGTATCGCCAAAGGCATAGCTCGAACAATATTTTTCCAGAAGAAGCTCCTGCGTAGATGCATCGTAAACACTCATACAGCCCATAAACGGACTCACATGAGAAAAAGCAACTATCATCTTGTCATCAGGCCACTCCAGAGACATAATTCCCGTTGCCAGATGCGGTTCAACCGTAATCGTTTGGGTCTTGTCTGTCGCCCGATCCTGAATATATAAAAGCTGACTGTCGTCTTCGCAGACATACGCATTATAGCTTTTCTGTGTAGACACTGCAGACAAGACAGTTTGTGATGCGGATGCATCTTTTACTTTGTTATTCACTGATGTCACTGCCCGGTTGCCAGTTTCATCATTGACAAAGGTTTGTTTAGAAATCCGCTTGTCCTGATGAATCTCTGTCTGCTTTATTCCGGACGCGCCGGTTATATTTGTATTCTTAGTTGTAACCAGAGTTATGGCTGCGAGAATAACGCAGATACCGGTCACGGTGTAAAGCTTGGTCTTTTTCATTTGGATCTCCTTTAATGATGTTAGCTTATTTTTAAACTATAAATCAAATAATGTGTTGTATTACACTGCTTTTACTCACAAGAGGTTATTTAATGTTTTCATATCTTCCAGACTTAACTTACCTTGCGCGTGCATATCTTCCAACGGACCATTTCGAAAACAATAATGTACGACAAATCTTGCAAATAAGTCCACATCAACATTTTCGAAAAAAAGTTCCTTCATTTCTCTATTTCAAGCATCAAGTAATCCTACTATAGCACAATCTGTTAAAAATAAATAGAGATATTCTCATATCAATCCTTTCAAATTTCTCAAACATCCTTTGATATCTATTTTGATTACTCTAATATATGTCATCCTATGGTTTCAAATCCCAGAATCAAATTCTTTACTATTTCAAAAATTCCCATACCGGGCTAAAGCTTAGCCCGGTATGGGAATCCATTATTCTAATATTATATTACAAGAGTAAACTCTAATAAATCGTCATATCCAATTCTCTAAAAATATCTGCATCTTGCTCTAGTGAGATTATCTTTCTGTAAATTTCCAATTCAAAGTTATCAGCGACTCTTTTACCAAAATTCGATTCTATACTTTCAGTAATATCCACAATATCATAGATTGCTTCCCAGGTAACGATAACCTTACGCTCGTTCATTTCGTCTTGCAGTCCTCAATTTTGTAATCATCTCAAAAGCTTCATCAACTGGTAGCTCTCTTTTTTCTTCCATATCATCAATACCGCGATCTAATAAACGAAATATATCACTTTCTTCATTTGTTCCCTGTGGTTTCATTTCTGAAATATCCATAATAAACACCTCCCTGTCATCTTTATAATTTAATCACTCTTATGTTTGTTAATATATAGTTTATCGCATCTCACAAAAATATACCATACATGCTTTTAGACTTATAAAATCTCTAAGATAAAATTGTCTATTTCCTCTCTCCTTGACCGCTAACATGCCATTTCACTTAGTGAACGTTTACTTATTCACACAATTGTGCTATTTGACATAGTTTCATTCAACAACGGAACGATCCCTTCTTAATTCATTTCAGCTTAGACCGATTGCCCTAACAAGTTCAATCTGACGCCTAAGCTGATGCGGTTTAAACGACAATATTACAACAATCCAATTATTTTCCTTCGTAATCACAGCATGAAATCTGTCATGTCATCTTCCTTCCCCCAAAAGTCTTTCTCCATCCATCTTTCCTGTCTACTTTTAAAAATGATAACCGAATCTACGCTTTTATCAATATAAGGTTTCAGTTCATTTTGCAATTTCATTAATTGGACTTTAGAAATTTCCCCCTCAAAGACCGAATTTTGTATATGAGATAAATACTTTTTACATGTTTTAAAAATATTTCTCCACCTTTTTGTTCCTTTGTCCTTGATACTGATATCATATACTAAAACTACATACATTTTTTACCACCATATTTTGAACCCTTCATATTCTTTTTCACCAATTATGTGTTTGATCAGTTTGTATAACTCTAAACGAATTAAATATTGATAAGACACCTGTCGCCCCAGTTCCTTATGCTTAATTGTCTTCTTTAACGAGTTTTCCAGTTCTCTTGCTATCAGCTTCGATGCATCCTTTTTTAAGTGTAAAAAATTCAATTCTTTCGTAAAACTTTCTTCCGTAATCTGATTTCTGTTTAATAATGAAAATATCAAACGATCACCAATCAACGGCTTAAATATTTCAGATACATCCAGACACAAAGAATATCTTCTTACACCTGGTTCGTGCAAATAACTAATTGTCGGATTTAACTGTGTATGATAAACCTCACTTAATATTTTTGCATAAATCAATGAGTTCACATAAGATATCAGTGAATTTATCATGTTATCCGGCGGATGCATGACTCTCTTTTTAAAATCTATTTCCTGATTCACGATTACGTTCCATGCTGCATAATATTGTTGTCTTATATTCCCTTCAACTCCCATAAGTTCATTTATCGTGTTTGTTTTTGTAATCTGTCGTCTTAAGCCTTCTATTTCCTCCATCCATTGTGAAACATCTTTTCCTCTTCCATTGTAATATCTCAAATTTCTATAAATATTAAAAGATGCCGCATCAATAAATTTTTGTGCAATTTCCAATCTTTTCTCTCCATTTTTATACACTTCTACCTGGTTGACTAACAGTTGTCCGGCAAGCAGAGATTCTCTTGGATAATAACTTCCTGTATAAAAATTATAGTAATTGAAAAAATGAATCGGAATTCCATATTGCGAAATATAATTTAAAAATGTTGTATTAAACGTCATTTCTGACATCACATAAATATCCGAAATACGCTCAATTGGAATATCTCTCTTTGCCCCTTCATTTGGGCAAAATTGTAGTGTATTATCTTTTCTTTTAATGTCACCACTGTTATATATGTAAAAACTCTGTTTCATAACTTCTCCCTTCTCTATATCAAACACAGATCACAATATGCACATTTGGAACATAATTTTGTTCTCTTCATCATGGGCGGTTTCTCTTGTTTTTTTATACTAATAATTTCCTGAATTACATTTTTTATTTTGGTTTCGTCATCTTCCGACAGCTCAACGATTACATTTTGTTTCAATAAGGGATAATCAATTTTTGCCTTTAACCCCTTCACTCCATGTTCTTTTAAATAGTACAAATAATACTTCACCTGCCATATTCCTGCCTGTTCTATTGATTTGCTCTTCTTAATTTCATGCAGTTCCTGATGATCTTTGATAAAATCAATATTAATTTCACCATTTATTTGAATATGTTTTTCACTTCGTTCATAGCTTGACTCATCTAGAAGTTTTCCTATCTGTACATCCTCATTTTCTGATTCCATATTAATCTCATGGCAAAAATACCATAATTTGCGTCTGCATACAAAATAGTAATAAATCATAACACCTGTTATTCTTTCTTCCATAGTAATTCAATGCTCCTTTCTCAAACGGCAAACTTAGAGCTATATACACATTTTTCCACAATAAACTATATTCTTTTTAAATACATTATTCGTTATTATCACTTTTATATTTAGTAGCAACAACATCTCCTTATTAGTATTGTATAATCCACTATGGTGCTATTAAACCAAATTTTGCAAAGTATGTGGTATCAAGCAGCCTTGTTTTACATTCCACTATGTTTCTATTAAAACAGCGTCAAAACTCCAAATCATTCCCGCGTCAGCCTGCTTTACATTCCACTATGTCTCTATTAAAACCACGCCCCATCATGAACGTGTCCGGCGCGTAGCACCACTTTACATTCCACTATGTCTCTATTAAAACTGTATATCCCTGTGTGTTAAGAACATCTGCCCAAATCTTTACATTCCACTATGTCTCTATTAAAACAGTGTTTGGGTACTTCTCAAGTGATATCACACTCGACTTTACATTCCACTATGTCTCTATTAAAACTTAAAGTTGTAACAGTACACGGAGGACATAATCCGCCTTTACATTCCACTATGTCTCTATTAAAACACGGCACAAAGATCACAAATTATTCCAAACCGATCTACACTTTACATTCCACTATGTCTCTATTAAAACTCTTGTCGTTCGGTGATTATGAGACTGTAACAAACCTTTACATTCCACTATGTCTCTATTAAAACCTGAAAAAAGGAAATGCTGTATATTCGATTGTTTCTTTACATTCCACTATGTCTCTATTAAAACATAAGTAGGCGTTCCGCTTATTTATAAATGAAAGAACTTTACATTCCACTATGTCGCTATTAAAACATAACTTACAACATTCAGTATATTTTTTCCAATTTTGCTTTACATTCCACTATGTCGCTATTAAAACCGCACGCTTTGAGCTTCTCCGGGCTGTATATGCAATACTTTACATTCCACTATGTCGCTATTAAAACCGGTAGGTAAATATTGGCAGTTTGAAAGCGAAAATCTTTACATTCCACTATGTCGCTATTAAAACCAGTTCCTGCAGCTACGAGATTGGTAAGCTGATGCTGCTTTACATTCCACTATGTCGCTATTAAAACGATGGGCTTCGCAGTCCGAAAAAAGATCAGTGAACTTTACATTCCACTATGTCGCTATTAAAACCAAGCATTTTTGAGTAGTATATCATAGTCGGGGCGAGCTTTACATTCCACTATGTCGCTATTAAAACCGGATTGACTGGCAGAGGGAATATAGCATATTAAGATCTTTACATTCCACTATGTCGCTATTAAAACTGTAGTTCCTAAAATTTGTGTCTGAAAAGGAAAAAGACTTTACATTCCACTATGTCGCTATTAAAACGGAATCTCTGCCACTCATCCGCGAGATAAGAATCCGCTTTACATTCCACTATGTCGCTATTAAAACCAAATTACGCAAGCACGATGGGATATCCGTGCTACTTTACATTCCACTATGTCGCTATTAAAACGATCTTATAACGCATCGGAATCTGTCATCGAAAATGACTTTACATTCCACTATGTCGCTATTAAAACTAACATAGAATTGGCGTTGTATCAGCTTGACGAAACTTTACATTCCACTATGTCGCTATTAAAACCATACACGGAATTATAATTTTTTGACCGGGTATACGCCTTTACATTCCACTATGTCGCTATTAAAACCGGTGCGCTTGTGTGAACTATGACTACATTTATAATCTTTACATTCCACTATGTCGCTATTAAAACGAGGTAATGGGGCGCATGGAGATTGAGGACATGGTCTTTACATTCCACTATGTCGCTATTAAAACTGTGACGAACGTTTCGCCGTCATTTTCAATCACGTGTCTTTACATTCCACTATGTCGCTATTAAAACTAAAACTTACGATTTCCTTCATCGTCCGTCTCATAAACTTTACATTCCACTATGTCGCTATTAAAACTATACTTCCTGTAATCAAATGTCATATAAAAAATCTTTACATTCCACTATGTCGCTATTAAAACGATTTAGGGCTGGAAACAGGAGAACGACCAATAGCAACTTTACATTCCACTATGTCGCTATTAAAACATTTTCACCTGCTCTAACGTGCTGTATTTCGTCATACTTTACATTCCACTATGTCGCTATTAAAACCGATCTCGATTTTTACGGTTACCCGACCCGTTATCTTCTTTACATTCCACTATGTCGCTATTAAAACACGAAAAATGATGTACTAATCCATCCGGCAAGGTACTTTACATTCCACTATGTCGCTATTAAAACTGAAACATAGTAGTTATCCGCAGATCCTTCAGACATCTTTACATTCCACTATGTCGCTATTAAAACTGTTCACCTCCTTTATTCAAAGGGTAGCTCACCCTCCTTTACATTCCACTATGTCGCTATTAAAACTGTACTTTTCCACTACTGTTCACCTCCTTTATTCAACTTTACATTCCACTATGTCGCTATTAAAACGCCTGTGCGTCAAAATTAGATGCTTTCAGAGAAACCTTTACATTCCACTATGTCGCTATTAAAACGCTAAACCGTGCCCCGTTTATCCAAGAGAGGTATTTCTTTACATTCCACTATGTCGCTATTAAAACGTATTCATACCGCATACCGTCAACCCGTGTATCCTGTTCTTTACATTCCACTATGTCGCTATTAAAACGCCATGATCTGGATCGGTTTGTGCAACGCTTACTGTCTTTACATTCCACTATGTCGCTATTAAAACGTAAGCTCCGCAATAACCTCCTGCGTGCGGGTCTGCGCTTTACATTCCACTATGTCGCTATTAAAACTAGGTTATAATTCCCGTTAGAACGTCAATCACATACCTTTACATTCCACTATGTCGCTATTAAAACTCCGTCTCATCGGGGAAATCCTCAAAAGGATTGGACTTTACATTCCACTATGTCGCTATTAAAACTTTGTTTGAGCAGATTCGATGTATCGCTTATATCGGGCTTTACATTCCACTATGTCGCTATTAAAACGAGAAATCCGGGAACAAATAGAAAGGATGTAAAAAACTTTACATTCCACTATGTCGCTATTAAAACGTAGAAACGCTGGAAAGCTTTTCAGTCGGAATCTCTTCTTTACATTCCACTATGTCGCTATTAAAACGGTATTCTGATCGGTGTAGTCTTAGGCTGTTTTTTCCTTTACATTCCACTATGTCGCTATTAAAACATATGCGCCGGATCATATAAAGTCTATTGAGATGGGCTTTACATTCCACTATGTCGCTATTAAAACATCATCGCCGGGGTATCCATTGACGGTTGCATCGTCCTTTACATTCCACTATGTCGCTATTAAAACTTTTGCGTTGGCGAGAGAATGTGTTCAGATTACAGATCTTTACATTCCACTATGTCGCTATTAAAACTTGATTGTCTTTAGTTAATTGATCTGTTATTTCCTCTTTACATTCCACTATGTCGCTATTAAAACACAAGTAGGCGTTCCGCTTATTTATGAATGAAATAACTTTACATTCCACTATGTCGCTATTAAAACTCGGTCGTGGAACACTTGTTAGTTAGGAGGGAATACTTTACATTCCACTATGTCGCTATTAAAACCCGTGCCGGATTGGTTCATAAAAATTCATAATACGACCTTTACATTCCACTATGTCGCTATTAAAACTTTTTCACGATCGTCAAGCATGTCGCGCGTTAAATGCTTTACATTCCACTATGTCGCTATTAAAACCCCCATATGCATATATTAGTTGATTTTTCCTCCCTTTTCAACACTCTTTTGTCGACCCTTAAAAATCCATCTAATCTTCCAAACATTTGTCCTGCATTGAATATGCAATACTTTTGCCCAAAGCAGATAAATACTAATCTTGTCGACCTCCCTGTCAAAATGCATTTTACCACATCGACAGTAATAACTTGTCCCCTGTCCTTTCTGCTTTAATTACTTCTGTCATCCATCTGCTGCCCATAAACCAGCTACATCATAAAATCATCTTCCATTGTTTTCCTAGACAAGCCAATTCCCTTTCCGGTATTCTCATCAAAATCATATTCATACATGGAGCGATGAATATCCGTATTTTTTATAACATCTTTGTCTATGCCAATCCATGATCCTCTATTGTATAAGGTAACACTTAATGTCAATTCATTAAGCTTACTATTTAATATCGCTTTCGCTTCCTGTCCCAAATATCGAGCACATATTATTTCCTGATAATTTTCTATAAATTCCTGATTTTCATTGTAAATTTCATCTGGAATAACAGATATGCTTTTTATCATTCGAAATTTTTCCTGAACTTCTCTTTTGCTTAATTCATTTATACTTAATCCCTCAAAATATTCAAGATGCTCTTCTATTTCCTTATAGTATTCTGTATTTGTGATTTCATCTGCATTATATACTTCGTTAATATATTTCGTTTTCTGCGCTTCTGTGAATGTGGTTTTCTCGTAAGTATGTAAATATTCCCAGGAACGTTCAAATAAATCTTTGTAATAAATTCCTCTGCTTTCCGTTTTATTCTTCGTTAATTTTTTAGCATTCTCTGTTTTATATATTCTTATATTGGGTTCATGTGGTACATATCTTCCCTTCCGATTACAACGTCCCATTCTCTGCAACAAGCTGTCTGCCGTGCACATTTCCGTGTACAACACATCAAAGTCTATATCCAGGCTTGCTTCCACAATCTGCGTTGTAATCCAGACTCCTGTGTTTCCCTTTCCTTCCGAGAAGCGCATGATATTTTCTTCAAGCATTTTTCTATGCTTCCTGATGTAATTTGCATGCAATGAATATACATTATCTATCTGTTCTGCCAATGCACAATACATCTCCTGTGCTTTTCTTACTGTATTACAAATCACAAGAACCTTTTTCGTGTTTGCTTCTTCTATAATTTCTTCCAAATCAAATTCCTGCTCATATATCGCTATCATATGCCGCCGCAAAACACTTTCTTGAGAGAAATCAGCAAAGCAAAATGCTTTATCTTTAGCCAGGCCGTATCGCTCCATAAGATCAAGGAGAACCGGAGGAAGTGTTGCCGTTATAACAGCAAATTTTCCACCCATCTGTGAAATTGTTTTTAATCCATAGATTAATGCAGCTACCACCCTTGGTTCATAAGATTGTATTTCATCTATGATCACTTTGGAATATTTCAATGTCGCTGCCATCATTTCTGTGCCTAATGCTTTATAAACAAATAAAAACAGTTGATCCACAGTAGTGACCATCAAGGGTGCGTTAAACATTTTTGCTTTTTCCAATTTTTCTTTTGCCAGCATTGCCTTTTGGTCCACGTCCGTCTTCCCATGTTCATTTTGTTCTTCTGATCCTGACTCCTCTATATATTTTTGAAGGCTTTCTGAATGAAGTAATGCCACATCGTTAAACTGATATTCTTCCCGTATTCTTTTATAAATTGCATTGGAAGACACTTTGAGCGGCAATGTATAAAATCCCTTTTCTCCATTCAACCAATATAATGCAGCTTCTGTTTTACCCGAACCCGTTGGTGCAACTATAACTACACTATAATCTGTTTTCTCTTTCATATATTTTTGAACCGTTCTTAAATTCTCACCATATTTATTTTGAATATGCTTTATCAGTTCTTTCTTTTCGAAATCGGCTTTCTCTTCCGACTCGCTTTTTCCACTGCTGACCGTCCAGTCAAACTTATTCAACATCCCTTTTATCAGCATATATTCCTGCCACAAATCATCCTTAATCGTAGTCTGCATTTGAACTGCAGAATTACGAAAAAGAAGAAAGCTGCGATTTCTCATTCGTGTCTTCCATTTACCATTTTCACAAAACTCATTATAGCAACTTTCAAAATATTGATCAGAAAATGCTCTGATATCGCTGTCTTTATATTCGTCGTCCCTGGTATGGTGATAATAAACTGCTGTAACCAGACATTTAAAATCATCTTTTGTAATATCATTACATTCTTCTTGTAATTCCTTCAACGATAATGTCAACGCACTTAAAAATCCATGCGGAATTTGTTTTATATTATGATACTTTTCCTGCTTTTCGCCGGAAATCAATGACTGAAAGATCAAATTTGCTTTTCCAAAATCATGGCATTTGCATGCCGTACAAATAAGGTACTTTTCTTTTTCTGTAAAATACGAACCATATTTTTCCAAAAAACTTTGCGCACATCTTACTGTCTCCTCCAAGTGCTCTTTTAATGTTTTCTGCTCTTCCTCCTCCGCATTTATCAGAGTATCTCTTTCTCTCTTTAATGCTGTGATCTCATTTTCAGACAACGATATTTTCATTGTTTCTATGAGATGTAAATATTCTATTTGAATTTGTTCTTTATCTTTCTGCTTTAATTTATGTCTTTTTGATTTTGCATAAAACTTCATATTCGCATTCCTATCATGTATCATTCCAAAATGTATCTATTTCTCTTTCAATTATATTACCTTGCAAATCTATATATTTACAATAACTAAGCTAATGCAACAACCGTTGAGCCACCTTCATAATCGTCTACATATACATCATAAACCGTTTCGCCTTTCGGACAATAATATACCTTTATCTTTCCACCATCCTTTTTCCATCTTCTCAGCCCTTTTTTTGTTATTTCGTATTCTTTGGTAAGGGTATATACGGTTGCCAGACTGACTTGTGCATCCTCAAAATAATGGATTGGTATATAAATATCCATTTCAGGCTCTGCTTCGTCCACCTGACTAATATTAACAACATCTACCTTTTCAATATCAAGCAGATCTTCATACCTTCCCAATGACGGATATTTCTTCGGTGCCAGAAGTGCCTGATAAATGGTGTCAAAATCTTCCTCCTTCTCTGGCACAATATGAATGATCATTCTGTTTTCGCAAACAAGTTCCGCATTGGCAATTCCCTTAAACACACCATATTGTTTTCCATCATCTTTTACGCATATTTGATGTCTTGTTTCCTCGTATTTACTCCCAACATTAAAAGAATATCTTGTATAAACTTCCGAAATGGTTCCCTGATTGCATCCCTGAATGCTGATCTTCATTCTATGCAGTTCAGTAAATCCGCATATCGCATGAATCATTCCTATCACTGTGGAATATGGTGGCAATGGATACGTTTCTTTAATAATAAAGCTGCTTGGTTTACGGTAATTGGCAAGGGTCTGATAACACTGCAGTCTAATTGCTCTCCCCATAATAATTATCCACTTCTTTCTTTAATTGTTCAAACGCTTTTCCTATTGTATCAGCATGTAATGTTTCACGGATTTCATCATCGTTCTCAAAGGTATCCGCTGCAACACCTACTATTGTATTCGCTTTAATATCTTCATTTTCTTCCCTAATCTCTGCGAGACGTCTCACTTTTAACTTGTTATTTTCCAATTTGATCTGATTCTCAAAAAACGGATTTTTTCTCTGATAACATCCACCAATCACAAAAAGCGGACTCATATTTTCCCGTCGCCCTTTAATATCTCGATAAAGGTACTCGATCCCCTCCAACAGTGTTTTAACTCTGTTTGCCTTTTCTTCCTGAGAAACAGATATGTCCCCATCTTCGCCCACACAATCCAGATCCACAGATACGGTATATGTATAATAAGAACGCTGGATCTCACTCTGAGCAATTGCATTATCTAAATCGGACCTTTTGGCTAAGCCCATATTGGTCAGAAATTCCAGGTCACTCTGATATGGTTCCAGAGCAATCGCATTGCTAAGACGGGCTACTGCACTTCTGGTAGTCGCCCCACCTTTTTCATCGCCTTTTGATGTCGTTTTCATATATCCAAAAAGATCAATTTCCGGATAATCTTCAATGGTTGCTGAAGGTGCAAACTGCACAACGCCACTTTTGCCATCAACCGGGGTATTGTCCCATTTTAACTGTCTGACAAGACTATATCTCATTGCCTGTCTTGAAATATAAGAGTACTGCTGATAATTTCCTCTTGTCATTTTCTTAAGCGTTGTAATATTCCCAACACCTTCTCCGTAATTTGCGCTTTCTGCCAAAAAAATCATCGTGATTGTCAATCCATTATTCTTCATTTTTCTTTTCCTCCTTGCCTGCATAATGACTTCCTTCTAATCCCAAAAGAAATGCGTACCCATATTGATTAAACTTTTCTCTGTCCTGTAGCATCGCCACAAAACCATTTGGAACTTCCAATCTGCTGGATGCATATAATCGTATAATTGCATCCATAAATTTCTCTGTGTTTCCTACCGACAATGCATTTGTGAGTCTATAAATTGTTCCTCTCATGCATTCATCGGAAGTCACACCCTTAGCAGATAAAATTGCTTTTCGCAATTCGAATCCACTATCCCTCATTGACCATACGTTCATTTGATTCATTCCTCCTTCGCCCTGCATAATCATTGTTGTTCTAATTTGAATTTTAAACACTGATACAGCTCTGCTTAAAATACTTTCTGTTTCGATACCTGCTTTCATCAGCCGGTTGACAAGCCGATACTGGCTCTTATAACTGATCAGATTTTCAATGACCATTTCATAAACATTCAGATAATCCTTTTTAATTTTTACCGTAGGATATTCCGATAATTTTTCGAAATATTCCATTATCTTTTTATCCTTGAGAACATTCAAAATATCCTTGTGTAGTATATTAAAAATATATTTATCGTTTTCATTTGTACCGCGCAGAATAATGGAAATATTATTCAGTTCTTTCACCTTTAGTTTAAACACGGTGTTGAGAGTTCTGGCAATCCAGGTTGTATATTTTTCTTCTGCCTGCCTTGCATTTTCTTTCTGTTTAATTTTAACCTCTTTATTCACATCAACCAGCACTTCTATGCTGCTGTCTATATTTTGAAATACAAACTTGTTCCCAACCAGACGAAACCCTAACGGGACAAGCGTATATAAATAAGCGCATAACGGACATATGTATGCATCTACTTTACAATTCCAAAATGCAGACCGTTTTCTTGCAAGATCATCTGCCATATCATTCATAAAAGCAATGGAAACCTCTTCTTTGCTGTCAATCATCGCATTGCATTCAATACAATATTCCTTTGATTTTTCATGCGATTTTAACAGATATTCCTTTAAAGGCTTTGAAAAATCCTGTTCATATATTTCCCGCATATCTTTCTTGGCATTTGCCCGATACAAAAAACTTTTTCCATTCCAAAAACGATTAATATAGTTATAAATTATACTTTTCATACAGAAGGATTCCCGGCATAAAGGCTGTTTTAAAAATTCCTCCAGCTCCGATAATCGTTCCAGTAGTTCGCCCGGTTCCATCTTGACATTCAATTTACTGACCTTAAGCTTTTCATATACCTCTGGAGCTTCAATTTTATCACAAATATTATCAAAACCACTTTTATAACTATTAGACAGCATCTTATCATTAATATACTTCAAATCGTCTTTTATACCCTTTAATTCTTCTTCCTTCTGAATAAATTCTCTGCCTTTTTCAATCCTGTTCAATATCTCCTGATAAGTACAAACAGGTCCATAAATCTCTACAAATGCCTTAAAATACAGATCCGTCCAATCGGCATTTTTCGCAAATTCTCCGCTTATGCAAAGCACCTGTTCCTCTTCATCCAGCCAAAAATCCTCATTTACGCCTTGTTTGGCATCGGAAACGAGAAGCATATTCCACATCCCCACAATGCCTGCATTTTTGAGAAAATCACCCTTCGTAATCTTAATTGTCTCCACATATTTCCCTCCCCTCTACATAATAATTTCAAACTTTCCATGGCCTTCCGATCTCCGACTTCCCATTCCTGCCTGATATAAATAATTCAGAAGTTCCGGAGTTCCTTTTAATTTATAAATACCAATATTAGCATCTATCATATGACCAAACACGTTCTGAACAACCTTTTTGCCTTTAACCGGAACAATTGAAAAACCATCCGTTGAAATTGGCACATTGAGCTTTTTCAACATGAATTCTATATTTTCTTTTAATGTCTTTTCAAATTCTGTATCCTGATATATGTAATATTTATCCGTGTTATTGCTCGCATCATGACTGCGGACAACAAGCGAACTTGACATTTTTATGATCACTTCGGAATCCTTTATTTCACTGCGCTTTTGTGCCGCGATCGACACGAGCTGCATCGAATTGCAGTTCATAGGATATTTTTTCTTATACATTGTTTTGAAAGAATTTAAAAATTGTATACTTTCTACGATATCCGCATCACTAAAATACAGCTCAAAACAAGGTTGTCCTAATGAAATTTGTTCCTTCTGAAATCTGGCATTCGGAAGATAACACGAAAATGTATAGCTCTTCATAACAGACTGACTTTTATCATACAGTTTCTCATGAAAGTCCTTGGCATAATTTAAAGTTGCCGCCTTCAGAAAACTGATTATAACAACCTCAAAATCCTTCGACAAAAATGGCTTTTCCAACTGAAAAGTCAACTTAAACTGATTCATTCTATCACCCCTTCCATTTCAACAAAGCTCTTACAATACTATTATACATCATTTATCGAATTTTTGAACTACTTCATTCGACATATTTCGACATTTCTTTTATATTTTATAAAACAAAAAATGCGAGCTTTTCAAAAACTCGCATTAAACACACTTGTCTCTCAAGAAATTGCTGTATTTTTATGTGTATTTCTATTCTTTGCAGCTAATCGAAATGCCTTTTCCATTGCAGGAGTAAGTTCTGGTGAATCATCTTCATACACGATTTCTCTTTGTGCTGCAGCCTGTATCTGCTTAATCTGTTCAGCAGTCGGTTTCTGATCTCTAGTTGAAGCAGCTGTCTTGATCATAGTAAATACTCCTTTCTGTTTTAGTTGCTACTCTTGCTGATATCAGACGAATATTCTCTTTCCGTTCTGTATATACAACAAAAATCACATCATTAACCATTCCAATCGTATTATATCTATCTTCCTCTGTACTATGCTCCATATTGTAAATTTCGATTCTTTGAAGATCGATGAATACAAGCATAGTTGTTTCAAAATCAATTCCATGTTTTTCAAGGATTATTTTATTTTTTCATCATCCCACTCAAATGTCATGTGTTATATCCTCCCTATTTTTCGTTTTATAACACAATAGAGATATTTACAACCATCTATTTTTGTCCGGCTGCGTAAATTGATGTTCGGATTTAACAGTGTAGAGTAACGCTCACGATGCTTTAAAGCATTAGAATATAAAACGGTATATCAACTATACCTCTATTGTCTTTGTTTTGTTTGCATTGTGCATAATATTTATTAAACACCGATTCTCCATAACTTTGAATATTTGTCCAATAGCTATATTTCAATGTTTCCGAATAGAATGATAGAGAAACACCGTTCCGGCACCCAATAATAAAACAGCTATTATTAAAATACAAGCCAACGGGAACCGCAAAATATAATCTGCCGAATTTGTAAAACACTCATGATAATTTCTAAACTCAAATGCTTGATACCATTTTGCAAATAACGGCATCAATAAAACAAATATCCCGCCTATCAGGATACATGTTATTGAGATACACCTTTCAATAATACTGCCATTACTATTTTTCTTATCCGTATTGTGATTATTTGTGTCCTGATCATTATCGTCATCTACCTCGTCCTTCATAAGATAATCCAACGAGCAGTCAAAATATCTTCCTAATTTGACCATATTTTCCATATCAGGAATCGTCCCCATTTCCCACTTGGAAACAGCCTGTCTGGAAACATTCAGTTTTTCTGCCAGCTGCTCCTGTGATAATCCGTTCTGTTTTCTTAATCTCTGTAATTTTTCAGCAAATGTCATAGCATGCATCCCCTTTCTGTTTTTCAGTGTAATTACAGTATATCTTTATCTCTCGATCCATCTACCATCTGAACCTTGCAAATCCGCAATTCAAGGTTACATTCCGGAAAATACTGCCGAATTTATACACTTCTGCTATAAATCAGATTATGATCGGTGCATTCACGATATTGCAGACTCTGCTGTTTAGATTTTATACCCTTTTATAAATAATAGGAGCATCATATCCAAATGTACGTTTTCCATTCACTTCCATACTCTCCGATACTTCCAGACATGTATCAGAAAATTTCTCCCATAACCGAAATATCATTACCGGCGAAAACTGGCTTACACTGCCTCCTTCCCATGTACCATCCTTTTCGTGATACAAAGCCGGAGTAAATTTTTCTGACTTTTTCAATGCACTGTATTTTACATTTTTCATTGTTTCGTAGGAAAATGTCTTTTTATCCTCTCCTTCCGGAATTTCATAGGAAGAAAGCATAATCCCATCATCCTGCTCTGTCAACAAAAACAAATGTGGCGAAGAATGACGTTTTCCTTGGCTTTGATAATAACTTTCTTCCACAATGAATATGCCGGAAAAATCTGCCGGAAGATCTTGTATTTTATTGTTACACGGTGTATTAACATGCTCCGCATATGGATATATCTCTCCTGCTTCCTTCATTTTTTGAAATTGTTCCTGATTATCAAAGTGACCTGTCATCATTTTAATAAACTGCTCAAGTTTAGATATATTTTCTGTATGGCTCATATAGTTCTCCTCTCTCGACGATATTTTCTCTCATTATACACCCATCCATATGAAAAAAAAAGAATATTATCTTTCATATTATCTTTCATACTATCCACATAAGTTTTCATGATAAACTCCCTGCTTAAAACGTGAACGAGAGAAACGTCCACAGCAGACAGATCAATGAATAATCGAAAAGTAGCATGTTTTTTTGCCGGAGTAGGTGGAATTGATTTAGGCTTTGAACAGACCGGAGCATTTGAAGTCGTATACGCAAATGAGATTGACAAATACCCTATTGCCACCTACGAAAACAACTTTAATATCAGAGCAGACTGCCGTGATATTAACACAATAAATGCGAGTGAAATGCCAGAATCTGATGTAATGGTTGGTGGATTTCCTTGTCAAGCCTTTTCGCTTGCCGGATATAGACAGGGATTCGATGATGAAAAAGGACGAGGAACGCTATTCCTTGAAATGATGCGTATTATTAGTGAAAAGAAAGCAGCCGGACACCAACCCAAAGTTGTATTCTTTGAAAATGTCAAGAATCTGGTTGGACACGATCACGGCAATACGTTTCAAGTCATTCAAGAACAATTAGAATATCTGGGATATCATATAAAAACAAAGGTTCTCAACGCAATGGAGTACGGAAATGTACCACAGAATCGGGGAGCGAATCAACCATTTTTAAATTTTTGATCAGTTCTTGCAAGATTTCACCATCATTTCTATTTTACACCGCTTTTTTCACCATACTAACAATATCACTATTCACTTCCATTATTCGCTTGTCCTGCTCCATCTCTGCGATAGACATCCAATAAAATTTCTTCCCATCAATTTCAAACGAATCCTGTTCAATTATTAAGACAATTGAATGTGGATGTTCCTTCAATTACGTTCTCCTCGTATATAGTAAAACAAAGTGCCTCTGCCACTACCTAAAGTAATAGCAGAGGCACTCATAAATTAAAATGTCTCTTATAACATTTTTATTTTTTCAAATTTCTTATTTGTCGGCAATTGCTGCCTGTGCTGCTGCCAGACGTGCGATTGGCACACGGAATGGAGAACATGATACATAGTCCAGACCGATCTTGTGGCAGAACTCAACAGATGAAGGATCTCCACCGTGCTCACCACAGATACCACAGTGAAGGGAAGGACGAACCTTCTTACCTTTCTCTACTGCCATCTCCATGAGCTGACCAACACCTGTCTGATCAAGCTTAGCGAATGGATCGCTCTCATAGATCTTAGCATCATAGTAAGCATCCAGGAACTTACCGGCATCATCACGGGAGAAACCGAATGTCATCTGAGTCAGGTCGTTTGTACCGAAGCAGAAGAACTCAGCCTCTGTTGCAATCTGATCAGCGGTCAGTGCTGCACGAGGAATCTCGATCATAGTACCAACTTCGTACTTCATCTCAATACCTGCTGCTGCAATCTCAGCGTCAGCTGTTGCAACAACGACATCCTTAACATACTTAAGCTCTTTAACCTCACCAACGAGTGGGATCATGATCTCTGGCTCAACTGTCCAATCAGGATGTTTCTTCTTTACGTTGATTGCTGCACGGATAACAGCACTTGTCTGCATCTTAGCAATCTCAGGATATGTTACAGCAAGACGACATCCACGATGACCCATCATTGGGTTGAACTCGTGAAGTGAGTTGATGATTGCCTTGATCTCGTCTACGCTCTTGCCCTTAGCTTCTGCAAGCTTCTTGATATCAGCTTCCTCAGTAGGAACGAACTCATGAAGTGGAGGATCCAGGAAACGGATGGTAACCGGGTTACCCTCGAGTGCCTCATAAAGAGCCTCGAAATCTCCCTGCTGATAAGGAAGGATCTTAGCGAGTGCTTCCTCTCTCTCTTCTACTGTATCAGAACAGATCATCTCACGGAAAGCAGCGATTCTGTCTTCCTCGAAGAACATATGCTCTGTACGGCAAAGACCAATACCCTCAGCACCAAGCTCACGAGCTTTCTTAGCGTCTGCAGGAGTATCAGCGTTTGTACGAACTTTAAGCTTTCTATACTTGTCAGCCCAAGCCATTACACGGCCGAACTCACCAGCGATTGTAGCATCAACAGTTGGGATAAGACCATCGTAGATGTTACCTGTTGTACCATCGATAGAGATCTCAGATCCCTCTGTGTAAGTCTTACCTGCGAGCTCGAACTTCTTGTTCTCCTCGTCCATAACGATGTCGCCACAACCAGATACACAGCATGTACCCATACCACGAGCAACTACGGCTGCATGGGATGTCATACCACCACGAACTGTCAGGATACCCTGTGCACTCTTCATACCTGTGATATCCTCTGGGGATGTCTCAAGACGAACAAGTACAACCTTCTCACCGCGCTCAGCCCACTCTACAGCATCCTCTGCTGTGAATACGACCTTACCGCAAGCAGCTCCAGGAGAAGCGCCAAGACCCTTTCCGATCGGAGTAGCTTTCTTCAGCTCAGCAGCATCGAACTGTGGGTGAAGAAGTGTATCAAGGTTACGAGGGTCGATCATTGCAACTGCCTCTTCCTCTGTCTTATGTCCCTCATCAACGAGGTCACAAGCAATCTTTAACGCAGCCGGAGCTGTTCTCTTACCGTTACGGCACTGAAGCATGTAGAGTTTCTTGTTCTCTACTGTGAACTCCATATCCTGCATATCATGGTAGTGATTCTCAAGAGTATCACAAACCTTAACGAACTCAGCATATGCCTCTGGGAACTCCTGCTCCATCTGAGCGATTGGCATTGGTGTACGAACACCTGCAACTACGTCCTCGCCCTGTGCGTTGATCAGGAACTCACCCATGAGCTTGTTCTCACCTGTTGCAGGGTCACGTGTAAATGCAACACCTGTACCAGACTCGTTATTCAGGTTACCGAATACCATAGGCATTACGTTAACTGCAGTACCCCATGAGTAAGGGATATCATTGTCACGACGATATACGTTTGCACGAGGGTTGTCCCATGAACGGAATACAGCCTCTACAGCTAACTTCATCTGCTCTACAGGATCAGATGGGAAGTCTGTACCTAACTGGTTCTTGTACTCAGCCTTGAACTGCTCTGCCAGAGTCTTAAGATCCTGAGCTGTCAGATCAACATCATACTTAACACCCTTCTCTTCTTTCATCTTGTCGATGAGCTGCTCGAAGTACTTCTTACCAACTTCCATAACGACATCAGAGAACATCTGAATGAAACGTCTGTATGAATCATATACGAAACGCTCAAATGTAGGATCCGGGTTACCCTTGATCATTGTAGCTACTACGTCATCGTTAAGACCAAGGTTAAGGATTGTATCCATCATACCAGGCATAGAGGCACGAGCACCGGAACGAACAGATACGAGCAGCGGATTCTCAGAATCACCGAACTTCTTGCCGTTGATCTCTTCCATCTTCTTAACGCCGTCCATGATCTGAGCCATGATCTCGTCGTTAATCTGACGTCCATCCTCATAATACTGTGTACAAGCCTCTGTAGTTACTGTAAAACCCTGTGGTACAGGAAGACCGATGTTGGTCATCTCTGCAAGGTTCGCACCCTTACCACCAAGTAAGTTACGCATGGTCATGTCGCCTTCGCTAAACATATATACCCATTTGTTTGCCATTGTAAAGTTACCTCCTATATTAATAATTGTAATGTTTGATATCGACAGATGGACGCACTACGCCCAAGGACTGCCACATCGCTGTTTCTAGTATAACACACTCCTCCCGTGTATGAAAAGAGTTTTTTCACTTTTTTTGTATGGGTGTCGTACCGACAGGCATCCTATTGGTCATCACCGTCATCAAAATCGCTGTCTTCGCCCATAAATTCACGGTTTGTGACACGCTTTTTCTCCCTGTTCTCCTCCACAAGCTGCGACAGCTGCTCCTTGACCTGTCTTGGATCCTTAATATTTTTAATCTCGAAGTTGCCAAGCGTCTTGTCTGCAGAAGAAACCTGAATGGTTCCGATCCGGAATATTTTCTGTGTCAATGTCTGGCTCAGCGAGATATCCAGAATACGGTACAGACGCACTTCATCCTCCACCGTCTTTAATAAACCGCTGGTAATAAAAAGTCTGTCCCCGGTCAGTGCATACTTTGTAAATGTCCAGGGAAGCCCCAGTGCATTTCTCTTACGTTCTTTCCAGATAAAATTTGTTTCCATATCATCCTCTTTTCTGCGTGTACTGCTTCTGCTGTATCTGCATCCGACACGCTCTGATACAGATTCCTTCACAATAACTGCCGTCTGTTCTACGAAGCCTTCTCGAATCTCCAGCGGCAGATCCGCACATCGCCCTGACAACGAAGCCGGAGCACTGTTTCGCTGCCTGCCTTTCCAAGATCCTCCAAAGGAATCGACAGATGACGAAAACCTCTGCCGTGCGGTGCATTCTTCGCCGTTGCCGCGGCAGCCCAGCCCGGATTATCACCGGCACCGGACAGATCATCGAATTCCGGCACGATAAAGGATGCATGATGGACACCATCCAGATATACATCCATGGTACTCTGCGCCAGTGCATCCGCATCGATCACCAGACAGTCCGCTCCCTCCGGGATATAAACGCTGTCATATTCCAGGATCAGGCAATCGTCCTGCCGTTCTCCGGCATCCTCCGTTCTCGTCACTTCATTTATATTCTGCCATAATCCGCCAACTTTTTCAAACAGATCCTCGGGTACATGCGTATCTGCTTTATGTGCAACACTGTCATATCCCATATGACCTTCCCAGAGATATCCATTCTGAGAACGGTCGTAATGATCTGCCGGCTGCCATGCAGCACCGTCACGCACACCGCGTTCCTGCCCCTGAAGGGTTATCTCTGCAACACAATCAATCTGTGCAGAAGAATGTCCTGCCTGAAGTTCATAGCTTCCCGGCTCCAGAAGCATTTTCCTCCGAACCGTATCATAATAGCGAAGCTGCTCCACGGGCACTTCAAAGCTTACACGGCGTTCTTCCTGCGGTGCCAGCGCCTTCACGCGCGCAAAGGCAGCAAGCGTACGGATCGGTCGTTTAACCGCAGAAGCCTTCTTTGCAAAATAAATCTGTACCACTTCGTCCTGCACCTGCACAGCTTTGTCCTGACCCATATTTCGGACAGTGCATTCCACATGAACGGTCTGTCCATCCTCTGAAGTCTCTGCAGTCAGATCACAGATTTCTGTCTGCGCATAGGTGAGTCCATGTCCAAACGGATACAGCACATCCCCCTTGAAATACTGATAGGTTCTCTCCTTCTGAATAATGTCATAATCATCCATATCCGGCAGCTGACTGTCATCCCGATACCATGTCATATTGAGTCTGCCTGCCGGTGCTTTCTTACCGAATAAAACATCCGCAAGACCATTACCCAGTTCCATGCTTCCGCCGGCTGTGACCAGAATAGCCGGTATGTTTTGCTTTTCCCAGCCGATCGCATAAGGTACACTCGTTACCAGTGCCGCGATCAGACGGGGATTTGCCTGATAAAGCTCCTGCACCAGCGTACGCTGATATGGCGGAAATGCAATATCCTTCCGATCCACCTCTTCTTTGCAGGTGATCATCGGATGCGCTCCGCCAACATAAATAACGGTATCTGCTTTTGCGGCTGCATCCTTCGCACTGCGGATTCCATCCTTCACCAGTACCGGACAAATCGGCGGCAGGCTGCGGTATCTGCTTCCGGTGATCGTCTCATACGTTCCGTTTCTTCTGCCGTCAAAGTCCGCATCGCCGAACATATGCTGATGACCATGCGTATCCGTATAGCTTACAATACGACACACCTCACCGTCCTCCGCAAATCCGTTGTCATCCTGTACACGGATGCGGTTCTGTTCATCCACAAACAACGCTCCTTTATTCCATGCACGAAGAACCATTTCCTCTCCATTTCGGAGAATTTCCGGGAATCTGCTGTCCACAGAAAGGGACAGACTCTTTTCTTCGGATTCCTTCAGATCGGTGAGGCTGACCTGTGCATGAAATACCTCTTTGACAAACCAGCCAAAGGCAGCCTTAGCTGTTGCTGTGATCGTTCCGCCACGATATACCTTATCCTCGTCACAGCCATCCTGTGTAGTCAGCAGCATGCCATTGCTTTTTGCTTTCAGTGTCATCTGCTCTCTGTCCCATAAAACGGACTCAAAAATCTCCGCATGCGCCTCATCAACCAGACCGATTGTCTTGCCGTCCTCCAGAATACCGATATATTTGTCGCCACACGCAAGCTTGATCTCCGGCACACCTGATTCAAAAATAATATGATCCATGCCTCCCATCGCCGCACGGATTCCCTCAAGCGGTGTCACAGAATACGGGGGGATTCCGGAATACCAATCCATAAACCATTCGCCGGCAGACGGTCCGATCACCGCAAGCTTCTTATCTGCCGTAAAATGCTCTGCAGACAGAGGAAGAAGCTTTTGCCCCTCCAAAGCATCATTTTTCAACAGTACAACAGACTCGCCTGTCAGCTCTCTTGCTGTCTGCTGATATTCCGGAAGATTCAGACCATACTCCTTCTCCTCCTGCTCATCAAAAAGTCCCAGACGGAACAACGTGCTGAAATGGCATTTTAATGCACGATCAATATCGTTCATATCGATCATTCCAAGTTCGTAGGCTTCTCTTGCACCCTCCATAACTGCATCAATATCATCGGTAAAGCAGTCGATGCCCGCCTTTAAGCCCTCCGCGATCGTCTCCGTATGGGAACCGAAATAATGATGGCAGTCCACAGTCTGCTTCATATCGCCGCCATCACAGACAACGTGATGGATCCCCCACTGCTCCTTTGCAAGCTTTTGCACCTCATGATTCAGGATCGCCGGCACACCGTTGATCTCATTGTAAGACGTCATCATTGCCTCGGCACCGCCCTCCACAACGGCGCGGCAAAACGGCTCCAGATAATATTCATATTTATTGCGCGGATCGATGGAGGAGGATTTCCACACACGACCATCCTCTACATTATTCGCATAGAAATGCTTGAGCGTTGCACCGCACCGAATATGTTCCCCGTCACCGCGCATTCCCTGAATATATGCGGATGCCATCTTCCCGGTAAGATACGGATCCTCCCCATATGCCTCCTCGGTACGTCCCCATCGCGGATCACGTTCCATGTCGATCGTCGGCGCCCACAGACACAGACCTCCTCTGCGTCCTTCCTTCTCAAATACAGCTCTCGCCTCGGTGCCTACAATCTCGCCCGCCTGCCGGATCAGCTCCGTATCCCAGCTTGCACTCATGCCGACCGGATTCGGAAAAATTGTCGTTGGCTGCGGTTCACCCTTATCAAAACTCTGATCATGACGCATCTGTAAACCATGTGCCCCCTCACAGCCCACGAAGAAGGCAGGGATGCCAAGGCGCTCAATCGCAGGATTCCCGGTTCCGAGGCAGGAAAACTTCTCCTCTAAGGTGAGCGCATTTACAAGATAATCCAGTCTTTCTTCGATTGTTTTCTCTGAATCCCACAAAGGATTGTTTCTGTTTGTATTCTTCTCTGACATGATAATTTCCTTTCCGTTTAAATGATAAATAAAACACGCAATTCATTATTTATAGGGAATGAACGGTTTCGCATAAATCCAAAACAGGATCCGGTTTTCCTGCCGGACCCTGTCGAAGTTATCATACCATACTTCTTACTGAAAAATATGAATTATTTTTTAATTTTCATTGTTTTTTTGATGCCTGCTTTGCTGTTAAGCAGCTTCTTATATGCCTTCAGCTTCTTTGCCGACACCTTGAAAACAGCCTTTTTGTGAATGCCCTTAAATGCATTCTTCCCAACGCTCTTTAATTTCTTGGATTTAATATCGACTGTCTTCAAATTCTTGCATCCGGCAAACGCATTTGCGCCGATTGTCGTAATGTTTGCACCAATCGTAACCTTTTTCAACTTCTTATTGTTCTTAAATGCATTTTTGGCAATGGAGGTAACCTTGTAGGTAACGCCACTGACCTTCACGGTTGCAGGAACTGTAACAGTTGCCTTCTTATTGTTCAGTGGTGCTTTGTACTCAACCGTATTTGACTTAACATTGGAAATCTTATAAGAAGCATTCTTGTCCTTGACAATATCTCCCTTCGCAACGGTGATCGATGACGGTGTCGGAACCTGTGCCGTCTGAACCGGTGCTTTCGTAGCAGCCGGAACTGTTGCTGTCGGCGCCGGTGCAGATGGATTTGGACTCTGCGTTGGCATTACAACATTATCTGACGGGTACGGAACCGGTGTTCTTCTCGGAGGAACCGGTAATGGGCTTACCTCTGGGAATGGTGCATCGGATGCAAACAGCTCGATCTTTGTAAATACCGGTTTGTTTGATGCAGAAATCCACAGAATGCTCTTGCCCTGTAACAGATCCTCGTCAATGGAGAAGATCTTTCCGCTCCAGCTTTCCTCTGCGCTGATATTTGTTTCCTTACCATTGGTGCAGTTTTCAAGAGCACCACTATTGGCAGCCTTCAGCTGCTCATTCGGATCATACAGCCCCTTCTCCGGAGGGAAATTCTCTTTAAACTCTGCGGATGCAAGCTGCAGTGCAGAGGAATCGATATCATTGTTCTCACAGGTAACTCTTACATATAAATGCTTGACATTCTTTAATGCCTCGGAATAAATGACTGCCCAGTATCCATAGCTGTTACAGTGATAATACCAGTCATTGGTTCCGTCATTTGAGAGTACGGTAAGTGCCGGTTCACAGTATGTCTCGTTGTCTCCACCGTTCTTTTTCCATTTTCCTTCCCAGGAATATACCTGTGTAAGCCCACTCTCATCCTGCACTTCTGTATACAGCGGCTTTCCGGTATTGACCTTTGCTTTCCTGCCAATGCCCTGTGCGCCTGTCATGTCAAGAATTGCCTGAGCGACATCATCGTATGAAATGATATTTTTCTGACGGTTAAACCATCCGCCGTTATCCCAGAGTACAGGGATCATGCCTTTCTCCAGTGCATACTGTCCCATTTCGTAAATATAGTTGGCAATTCCATCGGCTGCGGTTGTCTGAACGCCATACTCACCAATGATAACGCCATATCCCTGTTCGGTAAATTTACTCATCTTATCCAGTTCAGCATGCATTGCCTTAATATCTTCATCGGTACCCCAGTCGTAAAGACGCGCTGCGCCACCCTCAACCTGATGGTACTCGCTTCCACCACAGTAATTCCACGGTGTGTAGTAATGAACCGATACGCTGAGCTTGCTGACACCATTCTCCTTGATCGGATCGGTCGGCATTACAAAACGGTCATCGCAAGTTCTTTCGATGTTGGTGCTGTAGCCGGCGATCAGAAGATATCTCTTCTCATTGTTGCCACCGGACTTACGGACAATATTTACAAATTCCTGATTGATCTTGTTCATTGTCTCGTACTGCTCATCAACGGTTAAGACACCTGTCTTGTTGTTGGTGTCGCGCTTTACCCAGTTGTCGTTGAGACGATCTCCGAGTTCCTCGTTCGCAGATTCGAAGATCAGACGGTCAGAATAATCTCTGTAGCGGTTGCTGACCTGCGTCCAGATCTGTCTGAAACGAGCCCATGCCTGCTTGCGGACAGACTCGTCTGCATCACCGAACTGTCCCCACCAGTCTCCGTCGTAATGAATGTTTACGATCGCATACATGCCATCATTTAAACAATAATTAATGACCTGCTCCACTCTCTGAAGATATCCTTCGTTGATCGTGTATGTCATCTTATCCTCGGAAATATCCATAAGGTTAGACCAGGCTACCGGAATACGGACATTTCGAAAACCATACTGCTTCAGTGTATCTACGTTTTTCTGGGTCAATACCAGATTGTTTGCAGATGTCTCACAATACTTTACATTTACCTTCGCTTTCTCTTCGTCAGACATCTTGCTGGTATCGATCGCCTGATCCAGAGAGTTACCATAGTTCCAGCCAAGTCCCATTCTACTCATATAAGCGGCTGAATCCATATTGTCACGCATAATTCCATTGTCGCGTGTCACAAATCCGCTTGGCAGCGTTCGTTCTTCCCCAATGTTGTTTGGCGCTGCTGTTGCTGTTGCCGAAGCTTCCTCTGCATTGGCAGTCTTTTTCGCGGACGCAATGCCGATTCCGCTCGCCGAACTTACCACCATTGCCAATGAAAGAACGGATGCCAATATCTGTTTTGTAAACTTCCTCATCTCATCATTCCTTCCTTTTCGATATAATAAATTTGCATATAGGCAATATATATATACCTACACAGTAATTTTATCATGTTTTTATGCATATTGCAACAAAAGAGGCATCCTATCCGCAGATAAAATACCTCTTAAAAATTCTTATTTAATTGATCGATTAGGCATCGATATCTCCATCATCCTCGGTGGACGTTGAATATACAAGCTCGCCATCAGAAGATGCAAAATCCTTTGCAGGCTCTTCCTCTGCAGCGACCTCTTTCTCTTTTGCTTTCTCGCGCTTGTCGTCCTTCTTGTTCTCTTCCTCTGACTTAGCAGCCTTTTCTGCACGGATCTGTGCGATCTCGCGCTCTGCCTCTTCATCACAGTCGAGTTTCACGGAACGATATCTCTTCATACCGGTTCCTACCGGAATCAGCTTACCAATGATAACATTCTCCTTCAGACCTACGAGAGGATCGATCTTGCCCTTGATCGCGGCATCGGTCAGAACCTTTGTGGTCTCCTGGAAGGATGCTGCTGACATGAAGGAATTGGTTGCGAGTGCAGCCTTTGTGATACCAAGCATAACCTGACTTCCCTCCGGCGGCTCCTTGCCTTCCTTCGTCAGTTCTTCTACGGTATCCTCGTAGTCAAGTGCATCTACCATTACACCCGGCAGATAATCGGAATCTCCGTTGTTCTCGATACGGATCTTCTTGAGCATCTGGCGCACGATAACCTCGATATGCTTATCGTTGATATCTACACCCTGCAGACGGTAAACCCTCTGTACCTCGCGGATCATGTAATCCTGCACGGCACGCACACCCTTGATCGCAAGGATATCGTGTGGATTTACACTACCCTCTGTCAGCTCATCACCGGCCTCAAGCTCCTGTCCCTCCAGAACCTTGATACGGGAACCGTATGGGATCAGATAAGCCTTGCTGTCACCGGTTTCTTTATTGGTTACGACAACCTCACGCTTCTTCTTAGTATCACGAACGCTTACAGTACCGCCGAACTCAGCGATGATTGCAAGACCCTTAGGCTTACGTGCCTCGAAAAGCTCCTCGACACGAGGAAGACCCTGTGTGATATCATCACCGGCTACACCACCGGCATGGAATGTACGCATGGTAAGCTGTGTACCAGGCTCACCGATGGACTGAGCAGCGATAATACCGACAGCCTCACCAACCTGTACCGGCTCACCTGTTGCCATGTTAGCACCATAACATTTTGCACAGACACCGATGTGAGACTTACATGTCAGGATTGTACGGATCTTAATCCGTGCCTTAGGACCGGCATCCATAACAGCCTTTGTTCTCACAATACGTGCTGCGCGCTTCGGTGTGATCATGTGGTTTGCCTTCACGATCAGTTCACCGTTATCATCATAAATATTCTCACAGGAGAATCTTCCTGTAATACGTTCTTCCAGAGACTCGATCAGCTCCTTGCCATCTGCAAACTCGCCAATCTCCATGCCCGGAATCTCGTCTCTTTCTGCACTACAGTCAACCTCACGGATGGAAAGCTCCTGAGATACATCAACAAGTCGACGTGTCAGGTATCCGGAATCGGCTGTACGAAGCGCTGTATCGGACAGACCCTTACGAGCACCATGCGCGGAAATGAAGTACTCCAGTACGTCAAGGCCCTCACGGAAGTTAGACTTGATCGGGAGTTCAATCGTACGACCGGATGTATCCGCCATCAGTCCACGCATACCGGCAAGCTGCTTGATCTGTGCCTGGGAACCACGGGCTCCGGAATCCGCCATCATAAAGATGTTGTTGTAACGATCCAGACCAGCCATCAAAGCCTTTGTCAGCTTATCATCGGCTGCGAACCATGTATTTACAACTGCCTTGTAACGCTCCTCCTCCGTCAGAAGACCACGGTGGAACTTGCGCGTAATTGTCTCAACGGTCTTTTCTGCATCCGCAAGAATATCCTTCTTCGCTGCAGGCACGGTCATATCGGAAATAGATACTGTCATGGCTGCACGGGTAGAATACTTGTAACCTAATGCTTTAATATGATCCATTGTCTCGGCAGTTCCTGTTGCGCCGTGTACATCAATACATTTCTCAAGAATCTGCTTCAGCTGCTTCTTACCTACATGGAAGTCTACCTCCAGTGTCAGGAAGTTGTCCGGATTGCTTCGATCTACAAAACCTAAATCCTGTGGAAGGATCTCATTGAAGATGAAACGTCCGAGTGTAGACTCAATGTTCTTGATCTCAACCTCTCCCTGCGCATTCACACCACTTCTGCGGACTGTGATGCGGGAATGAAGTGTTACAACACCATTCTCATAGGCTGTGATTGCCTCGTTAATAGACTTGAAGAACTTGCCCTCACCCTTAACACCCGGTCTTTCCTGTGTCAGATAGTAGATACCAAGCACCATATCCTGAGAAGGAACGGCAACCACACCACCATCAGACGGCTTTAACAGGTTGTTTGGAGAAAGAAGCAGGAAACGGCACTCTGCCTGCGCCTCAACGGACAACGGAAGATGGACAGCCATCTGGTCACCATCGAAATCGGCATTGAACGCGGTACATACGAGTGGATGAAGCTTGATTGCCTTACCCTCAACAAGTGTAGGCTCAAATGCCTGAATACCAAGTCTGTGAAGTGTAGGGGCACGGTTTAACATAACCGGATGCTCACGGATAACCTCCTCGAGCACATCCCATACCTCCGGCTGAAGCTTTTCAACCATTTTCTTTGCCTGCTTAATGTTATGTGCAGTTCCGTCAGAAACAAGCTCTTTCATAACGAAAGGCTTAAACAGCTCGATCGCCATCTCCTTCGGAAGACCGCACTGATAAATCTTAAGCTCCGGACCTACAACGATAACGGAACGTCCGGAATAGTCAACACGCTTACCTAACAGGTTCTGACGGAAACGTCCCTGCTTACCCTTGAGCATGTCGGACAGTGATTTGAGAGGTCTGTTTCCGGGACCTGTAACAGGACGTCCACGACGACCGTTGTCGATCAGGGCATCTACTGCCTCCTGAAGCATTCTCTTCTCGTTGCGGACAATGATATCCGGAGCACCTAACTCGAGAAGTCTCTTCAGACGGTTATTTCTATTGATGATACGACGATACAGATCATTCATATCGGATGTTGCAAAACGTCCTCCGTCCAGCTGTACCATTGGACGAAGATCCGGTGGTATAACCGGGATAACTGTCAGGATCATCCACTCAGGCTTATTTCCTGATCCACGGAATGCTTCGATTACTTCCAGTCTCTTGATGATACGCGCACGCTTCTGACCGGATGCATTCTTAAGTTCCTCCTTAAGTGTATTGGACTCTTCCTCGAGATCGATGCTCATCAGAAGCTCCATGATGGACTCTGCACCCATGCCTGCACGGAATGCATTGCCATAGTTCGCTCTGGCTTCCTGATACTCTGCCTCAGACAGGATCTGCTTCTGCTGCAGACCAATTCCGTCCTGAGCCTCGAGTACGATATATGACGCAAAGTAGAGTACCTTTTCAAGGTTCTTTGGAGATACATCGAGAATCAGACCCATACGGCTTGGGATTCCTTTAAAATACCAGATATGTGATACCGGCGCAGCAAGCTCGATGTGACCCATACGCTCACGACGAACGCTTGCCTTTGTAACCTCTACGCCACAACGGTCGCAGACAACGCCTTTATAACGAATCTTTTTATATTTACCACAATGACACTCCCAGTCCTTGCTTGGTCCGAAGATCTTCTCACAGAACAGACCGTCCTTCTCAGGCTTTAATGTTCTGTAGTTAATTGTCTCCGGCTTCTTAACCTCACCCCGGGACCACTCTCTGATCTTTTCCGGAGAGGCAAGACCGATCTTGATTGCATCATATGTGATATGCTTTTCTTCCTTTACAGTACTATCTACCATAGTAACCTCCATTCTTCCACATCCAGGTTGTGTAAATCCGAAGTTTCGTCTTATAACAGATCCGGTTCCTCGGAAGCTTCAAAATCGCCAAAAATGTCGTCATTCTCAAGCTCTTCAGCAGTACCCTCTTTGAAACCTGCAGCCTCGAAGGACTCTCCGTTGCCAAATGCAAAGTTGGCATCGCCATCGATGAGCGGCTTGATATCCTCATCACGATCCTCTTCAACGCTCTCTGTCATCGGTACTTCGTTACCGTCCTCATCCAGAACCGTAACATCAAGTGCAAGTGCCTGAAGCTCCTTAAGAAGTACCTTAAAGGACTCTGGAATACCAGGATCAGAGATGTTCTCTCCCTTGATGATCGCCTCGTATGTCTTCACACGACCAACGACATCATCGGACTTCACAGTCAGGATCTCCTGAAGTGTATATGCAGCACCATAAGCCTCAAGTGCCCAAACCTCCATCTCTCCGAAACGCTGACCACCGAACTGTGCTTTACCACCGAGTGGCTGCTGTGTTACAAGAGAGTAAGGACCGGTAGAACGAGCATGGATCTTATCATCAACCAAATGGTGGAGCTTGAGGTAATGCATGAAGCCTACCGTTACTTCGCCATCGAAATACTCACCTGTTCTACCATCGCGGAGACGAACCTTACCATCACGGCGGATCGGAACGCCCTTCCACTGCTGACGATATTCCTTGTTCTCAACCAGATAGTTCATAACCTCCGGATCAAGGACATCTTTATATTTATCTACGAAAGGCACAACGTCTGCCGGATACTCAACGCCATCCTCTGCAGCCTTTGCCTTTTCTGCCGCAAGCTCTTCCTGATCAAGCGGTGTATTGGCATAATCATTTGCCAGCTCGAGTGTATCCATGATGTCGTGCTCATTCGCGCCATCAAAGACAGGAGTTGCTACGTTAAATCCCAGTACCTTTGCAGCCAGACTCAGATGAATCTCCAGGACCTGACCGATGTTCATACGTGAAGGCACACCCAGAGGGTTCAACACGATATCCAAAGGACGACCGTTTGGAAGGAATGGCATATCCTCCACAGGAAGTACTCTGGAAACCACACCCTTGTTACCATGACGTCCGGCCATCTTATCTCCAACCTGGATCTTACGCTTCTGTGCAATATAGATACGAACGTTCTCATTCACTCCCGGCGGAAGCTCATCGCCGTTCTCTCTGGTAAATACCTTGGCATCTACAACGATACCAAACTCACCATGAGGAACCTTGAGTGATGTATCACGAACTTCTCTTGCCTTCTCGCCGAAGATCGCACGAAGAAGTCTCTCCTCTGCCGTCAGCTCTGTCTCACCCTTCGGTGTAACCTTGCCGACCAGAATATCGTTGGCGCGAACCTCAGCACCGATACGGATGATACCTCTCTCATCCAGATCCTTGAGTGCGTCATCACCAACGCCCGGAACATCACGGGTAATCTCCTCGGCACCAAGCTTTGTATCTCTTGCCTCGGCATTGTACTCACTGATGTGTACGGATGTGTAAACATCCTCCTGAACCAGTCTCTCACTGAGAAGAACCGCATCCTCGTAGTTATAACCTTCCCATGTCATGAAACCGATGAGAGGGTTCTTACCAAGGGCGATCTCTCCACCGCAGGTAGAAGGACCGTCTGCGATAACCTGTCCTGCCTTGACCTCGTCACCCTTGTTGACTAAAGGTCTCTGGTTCATACTTGTTCCCTGGTTACTTCGCTGGAACTTTGCTAATTTATAATTATGAACGGTTCCTGTTGTCTCCTTAATGATGATCTCATTGGAAGCGGAACGTTCAACCACACCATCTGCCTCTGCGATCACACAGTTACCGGAGTCGATCGCTGCCTTCATCTCCATACCTGTACCGACCGCAGGAGCCTCTGTTACAAGAAGCGGCACCGCCTGACGCTGCATGTTGGAACCCATCAGGGCACGGTTTGCATCATCGTTCTCAAGGAATGGGATCATGGCTGTTGCAACAGAGAATACCATCTTAGGAGATACGTCCATCAGATCGATATCCTTCTTCGGAAACTCGGATGTCTCCTCGCGGCGGCGACCGGATACGCTGTTACGTACAAAGTAGCCGTTCTCATCGAGTGCCTCATTCGCCTGTGCAACGGTATATTTATCCTCCTCGTCAGCAGACAGATAAACAACCTCATCTGTAACACGAGGATTTGCAGGATCTGCCTTGTCCACCTTACGGTAAGGAGCCTCGACAAAACCATACTCGTTAATACGTGCATAAGATGCCAGAGAGTTGATCAGACCAATGTTAGGTCCCTCAGGAGTCTCTACAGGACACATACGTCCATAATGAGAATAGTGGACATCTCGCACCTCGAATCCGGCACGGTCTCTGGACAGACCACCCGGTCCCAATGCGGAAAGACGACGCTTGTGAGTCAGCTCACTGAGCGGGTTATTCTGATCCATAAACTGTGACAGCTGGGAACTTCCGAAGAACTCCTTCACTGCTGCCGTAACCGGCTTAATATTGATCAGAGACTGTGCTGTGATAGAAGAAAGATCCTGGGTGGACATTCTCTCACGAACAACACGTTCCATACGTGACAGACCGATACGGTACTGATTCTGAAGAAGCTCACCAACCGCACGGATACGACGGTTACCCAGGTGATCGATATCATCATCATTACCAATGCCATACTCAAGATGGATATTGTAGTTGATGGAAGCAAAGATATCTTCTTTTGTGATATGCTTTGGAATCAACTCGGAGATATTGTACTGGATCTCCTCAATAATATCCTCTTCGGACTCGTTCTCATCGAGGATCTGCTTGAGCAGTGGATAGTAAACGTCCTCTGTCACACCGATGCTCTTCGGATCAACATCCGGCAGATAGTAACGCAGGTCAACCATCAGGTTGGAAAGAACCTTTGTTACATGCTCCTCATATTCTACCATCACATAAGGAACTGCAGCGTTCTGGAGCTGTACGGCAATCTCCTCTGTGATCAGTGTTCCTGCTTCCAGTTTCTCACCGGTTACAGTATCAACCGCATCCTCTGCCAGCTTGCAGCCAACGATACGATTCTTAAAATGCAGTTTCTTGTTGAACTTGTATCTTCCGACCTTCGCCAGATCATATCTCTTCGGATCGAAGAACATACCGTTCAGAAGATTCTCTGCGCTGTCTACGGAAAGTGGCTCACCCGGACGAAGCTTCTTGTAAAGCTCAAGCAAACCATCCTGATAATTCTCTGTAGTATCCTTCTCAATACTTGCAAGGATCTTTGGCTCCTCACCAAACATCTCCTTAATCTCTGCGTTGGTGCCAAGACCAAGAGCACGCAGAAATACAGTGATCGGAACCTTTCTGTTTCTATCAACACGGACGAAGAAGACATCATTGGAATCCGTCTCATACTCCAGCCATGCACCACGATTTGGGATTACTGTAGAAGAGAATAACTCTTTACCGATCTTGTCATGTCCAATCGCATAGTAAATGCCCGGGGATCGTACCAACTGACTGACGATAACTCGCTCAGCACCGTTGATGATAAAGGTACCTGTCGCTGTCATCAGAGGCAATTCACCCATAAAGATTTCGTGTTCCTTGATTTCCTCAGTCTCTTTGTTGTGCAGACGAACCTTAACCTTTAAAGGTGCGGAATAAGTAGCATCCCTCTCCTTACACTGGTCAATATCGTACTTGCTCTCGTCTCTGCAAAGCTTGAAATCAACAAATTCCAGGCTGAGATGACCGCCAAAGTCAGAGATTGGGGAAATATCCCGAAATACTTCCTTCAGACCATCATCCAAAAACCACTGGTAAGAATTGGTCTGCACCTCAATGAGGTTTGGCATCTCCAGAACTTCTCCCTGATGGGCATAACTCATTCTCACACCGTTGCCTACTTTTACCGGACGTATTCTGTTTTTCTCCATCGCCGTTTCACTCCTTAATTTTGTAGAGTATTTTGTGGCTTTTCAATCCTTAAAAACTATGCTATAATATATTTTATACTAGTTTTAGTTTATAATCTGCCACAATAAGTGCATTTTCCATCTTACCATCTAATTTGATGGTTGTCAAGCATTTCTATTGATTGAATTATTCTTTTCATAAATTTTATCACTTATAATAGGAAAGGAGACATTATGGATATCAAAAAGATGATACAGGATATGACATTAGCGGAGAAGGCAAGCCTGTGTTCCGGTGCCGATTTCTGGCATACCGAGACAATTGACCGCATCGGCTTAAAGGCAATCATGGTTTCCGACGGACCTTACGGACTGCGCAAGCAGGAGGAGATCATCAATAATATGGGATGGGCCAGGAGCATTCTTGCCGTTGGATTTCCAACAGCAGCATCCCTGGCGAACTCCTTCGACCGCGATCTGGTTCATGAGGTCGGCAATGCGCTCGGCGATGAATGTCAGGCAGAGGACGTTGCTGTCCTGCTCGGACCGGGTATCAATATGAAACGCTCGCCGCTCGGTGGAAGAAATTTCGAATATTATTCCGAGGATCCGTATCTCGCCGGAGAGATCGGCGCCGCCTTTGTAAACGGCGTGCAGGAGAAAAACATCGGCACCAGCCTGAAGCATTTTGCCGCCAACAATCAGGAAACAAGGCGAATGAATGCCAGCTCCGAGGTCGATGAGCGGACACTGCGCGAAATTTATCTTACCGCCTTTGAACGTGTCGTCAAAAAGGCACAGCCGTGGACCATCATGTGCAGCTACAACCGCATTAACGGATGTTATTCTTGTGAAAATGATTGGCTTCTGAATAAGGTGCTGCGCGAGGAATGGGGCTTTCAGGGGCTTGTCATGACCGACTGGGGTGCGATGAACGACCGTGTGAAGTCATTAAACGCCGGTCTTGACCTGGAGATGCCGGACTGCCACGGCGAGACAGACAAGCTGATCATCAAAGCAGTACAGGAGGGCACCGTTTCCATGAAGACATTAGACAGAACCGTAGAACGGATTCTGACAGCTGTGGATCGGTATTATTCTAATAAGAAAGAAAACGCTTCCTACGATATGGAGGCACATCACCAGCTAGCCCGCAAGGTTGCGGATAACAGTGCTGTTCTCCTGAAAAACGATGGCATTCTTCCATTGAAGGAGTCACAGAAGGTTTCCATTATCGGCGAATTTGCCGAGACGCCCCGAACACAGGGCGGCGGTTCCAGCCACATCAACTGCTTCCGCATCGAGAGTGCTCTGGATGCCCTGAGGGATAATCCAAACATTACATATAAAAAGGGATATGTCGCCGAAAAGGACGAGGTTGATGAGACACTTCTTTCCGAGGCAGTTGCCGCCGCAAAGGAAGCTGAGGTTGCTGTTATTTTCGCAGGACTGCCGGATTCCTTCGAGAGCGAGGGCTTCGACCGCACCCACCTGAATATGCCGGAAAGCCAGAATACGCTGATCCATGAGATCTGTAAGGTGCAGCCAAACACTGTTGTCGTGCTGCACAACGGTTCACCGATCCTGATGCCATGGCTGTCCGAGGTAAAGGGCGTACTCGATCTGTATCTTGCCGGACAAGCTGCCGGTGCCGCCGCAGTCGATCTTCTCTATGGCAAAGCAAATCCATCCGGTAAACTTGCCGAGACCTATCCTCTGCGCATGGAGGATCACCCTGCATTCTTAAACTTCCCGGGTACACACAACGAAGTCCACTATCAGGAGGGTATTTTTATCGGATACCGCTATTACGACAAGCGCAAAATGGACGTATTATTCCCATTCGGTTACGGATTAAGCTATACCTCCTTCCGGTATTCCAATGCAAAGCTGATCGTAAACGGTCAGTCTGTCAGCAGCTCTTCCACAAGTGCGGCAAATGGGCAGAATACAGGCATGGACGTGATCCCGTCTATCCCTGCCAAGCCGGATGATACGATCCAGGTTTCTGTTGATATCACCAACACCGGTGATATTGCAGGCCGGGAGGTTGTCCAGCTCTACGTAAAGAACGCCGCCTGTGAAGAGATCCGTCCGGAACAGGAGCTGAAAAACTTTGCCAAGGTAGCTCTGGAGCCGGGCGAGACGAAAACGATCCTGCTTGATCTGGACGCACGCTCCTTCTCCTATTACAGCATGCAGATCCATGACTGGTATGCACCGTCCGGAGATTATGAGCTTTTGATCAGCGCTTCCTCCAGAGATGTGCGCCAGCGTCTGACGCTCCATCTGGAAAATGATAAAAAGCTTCCGTTCTACGTCGAAGAAATGTCATCCTGCGATGATGTTTACAACTACGCAAATGATCCTTCGCCATTAGATGCCATGCTGGCAAAGAGCGGCTTTACAGACACCTCGGGCGGCGAGAATGACAGCATGGGAGCCGGCACCGCCCAGATGATGCGTGCGATGTTTGCCGACACTCCGCTGCACTCCATTCTCTCGTTCAGTTCCGATAAACTAACATGGAAAGACATCCAGGACACAATCCGTGCGATCAACGAAAAACAGCCGTGATCACACGCTGATTCATTTTGATGTCACACAGAATCCGGGACAGGAGCGATTCCGTGCATTTAATATGCATTTCGGAATTTCTCCTGTTCTTTTTCTTTCAGAAGATATTTCTCCTTAGTGGCCAGTCCGCCACGAATATGACGCTCGGACTTATTGATATCAAGCACCTGACGCACCTGCGCCGCCAATGCATGATTGATCACCGGAAGCTTTTCCGTCAGATCCTTATGTACCGTGCTTTTGCTGACCCCGAATACAGACGCTGTCTGACGGACAGTCGCTTTATGCTCAATCATATACTGTGCCAGCAAAACAGCCCTCTCCTCCAGACATTCCGACAGAGATCCTAAATGATATTTTTCATATTTTTTCTTTTCCACTGAGTATTTCTCCTCATTGATTACCTTATTTCATCCTATGCGTAAAATCGCTGCTTATGAATCAAACCAAATTTTTCTTGAAAGTTATGAGAAAAAAGCATATAGTATAGAGGTGTTTTAGATATGTGTCCCTGACCCACATTGTTCGGATGCGGCAGGTCAGGGTATTTGTTTTGGGAGGTAAGAATATGTTAATCGCAAAAAAACCAGCGAAACAGGGTTTAAGTATTATTATCGTTGGCTGCGGCAAAGTAGGACTTACACTAATCGAACAGCTTGTGAAAGAAGGACACGATATCACAATCATTGACCAGAATGCCAAAAAGGTACAGGAGGTTGCAAACACTTACGATGTCATGGGGATCACCGGCAACGGCGCAAGCCACCGGGTACAGATGGACGCCGGCATCGCTTCCGCCAATCTGCTGATCGCCGTTACAGAGTCGGACGAACTGAACCTGTTGTGCTGTACGGTCGCTAATCAGGTGGCGAATTGCTCCACCATTGCGCGCGTCCGTACACCTGACTACAGCGGTGAGGCAGCATATCTGCGGGACAAGCTCGGGCTTGCCATGATCATCAATCCGGAGCTTGAGGCAGCAAAGGAAATCTCCCGTATTCTCTATCTGCCGACCGCACTCGAAGTCAATTCCTTTGCTCACGGACAGGCAGAGCTGATTAAGATTCAGATTCCAGAGAATAATATATTAGACGGTATAAGCGTTTCCATGCTCAGCAAGAAGATCAACACAAGCGTGCTGATTTGCGGCATTGAACGAAACAGTGCCATGTACATTCCATCCGGTGATTCCCTGCTGCTCGGCGGAGATAAGATCTCCTTCGTTGCACCAAAGGGTCACGGACGCTTTTTCCTTGAGGACATCGGTATCAAGACGAATCAGGTCAAGAGCACGATGATCATCGGCGGCAGCAAGGCAGCTTATTATCTGGCAAAACAGCTTCTCCCGATGGGCGTATCCGTTAAGATCGTGGAGCAGGATCTGAAGCGCTGCGAAACGCTCAGCGAACTTCTTCCAAAGGCCACCATCATCAACGGAGACGGTACAGATGAAGAGCTTCTCGAGGAGGAGGGCATTGATTCAATTGAATCCTTTGTCCCTCTGACCGGTATTGACGAGGAAAATATCCTGCTGACACTTCACGCCAAGCAGATTTCAAATGCAAAGGTCATTACCAAGATCAACCGTATGAACTTCAAGGATGTTATCAGCCGGCTTGATCTGGGAAGTGTGGTATATCCTCGATATATCACTTCCGAAGCGATCGTTGCGTACGTCCGCGCCAAGAAGGATTCCATGGGCAGCAACATTGAGACATTGTATCATATGTTTGATTCCCGTGCAGAGGCGATTGAATTCCGCGTCAACGAGCCATCTGCCGTGACCAATATCCCTCTCATGGATCTTTCCCTGAAGGATAATCTGCTGATCTGCTTTATCAGCCGTAACGGATCGATCCTGATCCCAAGCGGTTCTGATTCTATTAGGGTCGGAGATACCGTTATGGTCGTGACAACGCACACCGGTTTTAATGATCTACGGGATATTCTGAAGTAAAGGATGTAAGGTTATGAATTATTCAATATTAAGATATATTCTCGGTTATGTATTAAAGATCGAAGCGGCATTTATGCTGCTTCCATGTGTTACGTCCCTCATTTATCATGAAGAGGAGGGACGTTACTTTTTTGTAGTTGCCTGTATCTGCATGCTCATCGGTGTTCTGATGACACTGCACAAGCCTAAAAGCACCACCTTCTATCTTAAGGAAGGATGTCTTGCTACCTCCCTGAGCTGGATCCTGCTCAGTCTTTTCGGTGCAATTCCATTCTGGATCAGCGGCGAGATCCCACATTGGGAGGATGCACTTTTTGAAACGATCTCCGGCTTTACCACAACCGGCGCCACCGTGCTTGGCAATGTGGAGGCACTTTCCCACACAGCTCTGATCTGGCGAAGCTTCACGCACTGGATCGGCGGTATGGGTGTTCTCGTTTTCCTGCTTGCCATTCTTCCGTTAAGCGGTGGCTCCAGCATCAATCTGATGCGCGCAGAAAGCCCGGGACCGTCCGTTGGAAAGCTTGTTCCAAAAGTGCGTTATACTGCAATGATCCTTTACACGATCTATTTCGGCATGACAGTGATCGAGTTTATTTTCCTGCTGGCAGGACATATGCCACTGTTTGATGCACTGACAACTGCATTCGGTACGGCAGGTACCGGTGGCTTTGGCATCAAGAACGACAGCATAATGGGGTACTCCCCCTATATTCAATGGGTTGTCGCCATCTTTATGATCCTGTTCGGTATTAATTTTAACTTTTATTTCTATCTTTTGTACCGGCATTTCAAAAAGGCAGTTTCCATGGAAGAGATCCATTATTATCTCGCCATGATCCTGATCGCCATAACGATCATTTTCCTGAATGTCCGTACGATGTATCCGACCGGATTTGAGGCAATGACACATTCCGTATTTCAGGTAGCTTCGCTGGCAACCTCAACCGGATTTTCGACAACCGACTTTGACCTGTGGCCGCAGACAAGCCAGACGATCCTGATCATCGTCATGTTTGTGGGAGCCTGTGCCGGAAGTACCGGCGGCGGCATCAAGGTTTCACGTATTGTCATTCTTTTCAAAACGGTTCTGAAGGAATTAAACAGCTACATTCATCCGAAGAGTGTGCGCAAGATCAATGTGGAGGGCAAGCCGGTCGATCATGAGGTGGTCCGCTCCATCAACGTATTTTTCATTACGTTTATTATTATCTTTACAATCTCTGTCTTTGCAATTTCCTTCGAGGATAAGGATCTGGTCACCAACTTTACAGCGGTTCTGACCACCATCAACAACATGGGACCCGGACTTGCAAAGGTCGGACCGACACAGAATTTCGAACAGTTCAATGTATTCTCCAAGCTTGTACTGATGTTTGACATGCTGGCCGGTCGACTGGAGCTGTTCCCACTGCTGATCCTCTTCCACCCGGCGATCTGGAAGGAATCGATCGAGAGTCACCGTAAGAAGAGAGCCAACAAATAATTTCGTATAGATAATGAAAGCTTAGTGATTTTCGAAAAAGTCAGCAGGTTGTTTCATAAAAATATAAATTTGAATATTTCCCAATAAAAAATCGCTTAGACCGTATGGTTTAAGCGATTTTTAAGTATCATTCATTTGAGCTGCAATTCCTCTACCGGACAACGATCCGACACTTCGCGGATGCACCGCTCTTCATAACAACCTTCACTACTGCTTTTCCTTTTCTGCGTCCTTTGACAACGCCCCTCTTGCTGACACGGATGTATTTCTTACCCTTGATAATCTTATACTTCTTCACGCGATCCTTCGACATCTTCCTGCGGATCACGATCTTAGCTTTTCTGCCTTTCTTAATCTTAAGGACTTTCTTCTTAAGTATCACATATTTGCCATTTGTGCCACCATTATTCAGGCTGCCATTGTCAAAGCCTGTACCGCTTTGTCCGCTGTTTCCTACACCGGATGTATTATTTCCGGCAGACGAGGTTCCCGATGGAACCTTTGTCGAAGACGGTTGATTCGTTGTCCCCGGCTTCATGGTGTTCTGCGGCTGATTCGGTGTATTGCTTGCTGTCGGAACCGGCGGATTGCTCACGGACGGCTGACCGGACGCTCCCGGTGCGGCTGTTACCGAAGGACCATTGCTTGTCCCCGGTGCTGACGTTACGGACGGATTTCCGCTTGTTCCCGGCGCAGCGGATGCCGATGGTTCACTGCTCGTTCCTGGTGCCGGTGTCCGCTGTGTATCCTCGTTGTTTTCTGCATCCTGATGCGCCCGGTAAGTATTCACAAGCCAGATTCCGGTCGTTGTCAGATCAGACTCCTCAAAGCCGCCCGTTGTCTTGTTGCAGGAGGTCTTCAGATAGGAAGCGGACTCTCCCTTATTGCAGAAGCTCCAGCAGGCATAACTGATATTCATCGAATCCAGAAATT